>ERZ1035006.2084-NODE-2084-length-11914-cov-16.815414_pt1 | contig 11914 bp, 13 predicted proteins | sample MGYA00520694_ERZ1035006 | MGnify/ENA primary metagenome ERZ1035006 (study PRJEB33766, sample SAMN09781746) | gut metagenome | biome: gut microbiome | host: Homo sapiens | place: Madagascar | study: EMG produced TPA metagenomics assembly of the PRJNA485056 data...
GGATAGCAATGATAAAATCAAATTAGAAAATAAAAGAATAGTTTCAAATGTGCAATGCGAAAGATTTTGTACAAATAAACTAATCTATAATGTTTCTGTAAATACACCAGGCATTCTTATTACACCAGAATTTTATTATAGTGGATGGAATGTGCGAATTGATGGAGAAAAAACAGATTTGTTACAAGTGGATTATGCTTTTCGGGGTGTATATGTACCAACAGGAACACACACAGTAGAATTTTATTATTTCCCCCAAACTTTAGTTTATGGTATTTGTTTTTTTACAATATCTATTGTGATAATAGTAATATGTACGATTATGGAGGTAAAAGAAAAAATTCAAAAAAATCGCATTGATAGTGTCAAATGATGTATGAAAAAACGTTATAAAGAAAAAAGGTGTTTTGGCTATAGTGGCTCAGTTGTCAAGACAAAAATCTAAGATTTTTATAATGAACTGATATTGTGGATAAGTTACAAAAAACATGGGGAGGATAGTGGAACTCTCCCCTGAACCATTCTATGCTAAGCTACATATGGCAACAGCATTGCCGGATAATAGTATTCAACCGGTGTCTGTTAGTCAAATGAATGATATATGTAATGCTGTTGTTGAGTGGTGTGCAGATAAGCGTGATATTAAGGTGAATTATAAGGGGTTGAAAAGATAGAAGATAAAAATATTATTTAAAGAGAGATTATAATATTGGCAACGAGAATGGAACATAAGGACTATGGTTTATATGAATTAAAATATGAAATATGAGTATATTATAAGTGGAGCAGTACAGAACATACAATAATATCTTACAGAATCTCAAAAAATAATATAAAATACTCGCATTGCACCAGAAAAAGTAGTATAATAAAACATGCCAAGAATAAAGTCTTATAATTTAAGAAAGGGAGAGGGGATTATGACAAAATTTATAAGCAATGTAAACCAATATTTGTCTGAGATGAAAATCAAGCAGACTTATTTAAGTATGGTTACCGGGATAGATAAGAAAAAGTTGTCTCGTTTATTGACCGGTTCACAGGAAGAAAGTGGAACAGACATGGAAAAGATTGCAACAGGATTAGGAAAGAGTATAGAATTCTTTTTAAAAGATTGTATTGAAGTTCCGCATCTGGAAAGTTTTGTCATCAATAAGATTTCATTTTATGCAGGTGAACCATCTGTTAAGCAGGAAAAGGTATCAAAAGATTTAATGGAGCTGATGGAGAACATCGATGAGGTATTAAGTGCAAAAAGTCGGTTTGAAAATGTAGCAAGAGGATAGATAATGGATATAGAACGTTTGCGAAAAATAATTGCATATAGTGACAAGAATCGTGATGAGATATATTCCATGATAAAAGAATTTTGCGCATTTGCCAGAATCGACTATGATAATGATCTTCTTAATATATTGCAGATTGTCAGATCCTCTTTTCAAGAAAAGGGATATTTTGTCTTTGAAATGCCATTTGCTGACGGAGAGATAGGTGCATTGTGTTATAGAGGCGATGGTCTTGGGTATGTTGTGTTAAATACGTCGTTACCAAAAGTCAATGTGAATTTTGCGATTGCACATGAAATATATCATGTGTTTTTTGGACATAACAAATTTGTATCCAAAGTTGAATTTGCAAATGATCATTATTATGAACATGAGGAAGAATATGCTGCAAATCTTTTTGCAGGAATGTTGTTAATGCCGGAAGTTAGTTTCAGGAGAATGTATTTCAAATTTAAAGAGGAATCAAATGGGAAAGAAATTGATACAATTATTAAATTAATGTCCTATTATCAGGTTCCATATATGGCAGTTTTAATTCGTTGCCTTGAATTGGAGTTAATTGATGGGAATGCAGTACCTGATCATATGTTTAAGCTTAATAGATCTCAGATAAAAGAAAGATTGGCAGATTTGTGGTTAGATGAAAGTGTAATGGATGCATCCAATAGAGATGATTATTTACATATAGAAGCGATTGTCCAAACGATTGGAAAAGACTATATTAAAGATCAGTATATAAATGAACGAACCTTAAATAAGGTGCTTCATAACATGCGGGAGTTATACAAAAAGATAAGGGGGGAATAATATATGGCAACAACATATACGGAAATTCCCCAAAATTTCTGCGGAATAGCTGCATTTGTTAAAACAGGAATGGAAGCAGTTAAAGATCTATTTTTTGGTTCAAGAAAAATTCTTTTTTATGATGCGTGTTCCTTTCAAAGACATTCGTATTTAGATGATAATGAAATAAATATTCTGTTAAGATATTTCAAAAGCAAAGGGATAGTAATATTTATTACAAGATGTATATTGATGGAACTTGCATCCGATCGCCATAAGTTAGCAGAAAAATATATAGAGTATATAAAGAAACTCAGTACTTCAGGGATACAGGTTGCAATATTTAATGAAGAATATACATATGATATTCTTTCAGAATGTTTTTCGACAAATGAAAGAGTGAATGAATATCTAATGTGGGCTGTTAGGACGGTTAAGTCGCCGATCGGAACGATAACGGAAACACTAAAAACAGAAAAAAGACTTTTTTCCGAAGTAGTAGTGGGGAATAACTTAAAAGCACCGGATCTATATAAGAGGTTTTTTGTTGCGGTGAGAGCAAACAAAGAACATCACGATAATCTGGGGGAAGAAATGATTGCAGTGTGTGTACATATATTGTCTTGCCTGCCGGGCGTGATGGATGGAAAATTATGTATATTAACGGATGATAAAGGTGCGGTAAGTAAGTTTAAATCTATGACATTTAGATCTAATCTTGAATATCAAAGTGCAAAAGTTATGTTATTTAGCACGCCTAAGCTGGTGCAGCATATGTATCAGGAGAGGATTGGTATATCGCAAGAAGAGATGGAAAAGTTTATTTCTCAGGGTACAGGTAACGTTGTTGTGATGGGGATGACTGCTTATGATTTGAAAATTGACGAGAAAATATCTATGACAAGCGATGAATTAGTTCGTAAAATAATGGAGCCAAATGGGATAAAAATTGTGTTTTAGAAAATTCCAATGAAAGAAACCAAAACTATGGTGGTGCAGATGAGATAGCATATGATGTTGGAGAGATTTAGGAAAAACTCAACCAAAGGGGAGGCTTTACGATGCAAAAGATAAAAAGAGGAATTCAATATATTGTATATGCGTTTATTGCAATTCAGATTGGCATGGGGATTGGATGGTTAATTCAGAATATAACTGCAATTCCATGTTTTGGAGATAGTACAGAATATATCAACCTAAGTCAATCTCTGCAACTTGACGAGTACCGTACAATTTTGTATCCGCTTATTTTGCGGGGGGCGATTGCAATAGGGAATCGAATGCATGTGCCTTTTCAGGTTCTGGTGTATATGGGGCAGATTCTCTTAAGCGTTGGAAGTATTTACTATGTGTGCTGGAATTTGCTTTCATGTGAAGATAAACCTGCAGATTGGAGAAAATGCTTATTTTATTCTCTGGGAATTATGACGATACCCGTTGTGAATTTTTTGAACTTAACGCTTCTTACAGATTCCCTGGCACTTTCTTTTATGCTGGTAATTCTTGTGCAGATTGGAAAAGTATGGAAGTGTGAGAAACTTCATGCAGTGGATATTGGATTGCTTGCAGCAGCATTTTTATTGGAAACACTTGTACGTGCAGACCGAATTTATTCGTGTACACTGTATTTGTTGGTATATAGCGTGATTTATCTGATTAAAAAAGTGAATTGGAGACGGTTTGTAATTGTGATAGTCACGGTAGTTCTTACTGCATGTATGGCAATTGGCATAAATCGGGGAACGCAGACGCCGGGATTATATGGACGTGTTTCTACCAATTTTGATTTTGTGTTGCTTGATCGAGTTGTTTGGCCTAATATGGCATCAAATTATGATGATTTTAGTGAAGATATAAAGAACTCGATTTCTATGGAAGAGGCAATGAAGTTCGATGAGCATAATAACAATGTGATGTATTATCTGGCACCGATGCTGGAGGAACGTGTAGGAACAGAGCGTGCATCTATGATGTATCGTGAGATGGCGGCAACCGTATGGAAGAATGAAGCAGGAAAAGTTATGCGTGACACTGCGAAATGTTTCTTGGGATTTTTCTTTCCACACACAAATGCATATCTATCCTACCACGGTAAAACAGAGACAAATAATGGCTGGAATTTGCATTGCTGGGCAACAAAGACAGCAAAATTTACTGATGTATATTACCATTATTACATTTTCTTCTTTGGGATTGTTATTTTTTCAATTACAATTGTGCTATCAATTTTGAAGTTAATGACTTCGAAAAATAGTTCGTTACATGATGCCGGATTTGTTTTGTATGCGAAAAAACTAGTTCCATATATTGCAATGAGTGCGTTGATTTGCGCATGGTTTTCTCTTGGAGACGGTGCGCCACCGAATGATCGTTATGTAACACTTTGCCATGTAGTATGGAATTTGTGGATGTATGGGTGTTTTGAACATGATTTGTCTGCTGATAGATAAGTTACTAAATATGATAAAGTTAAAGTAAGGTGAAGCACAAAAGAAAGGATGAGGTATTATGAAGAGAAGAAGCTTAAAGTTGACATTGGGTATTCTGCTTGCATGTATGATTGTGTTTTCGATGTTTGATTCTGTTCCGGTTACATCGCATGCACAGGAAAGTGTGAGTGAGCAGGAAGAGGTTGCAACAGAAGGAGATGCAGTGACGGATGCACAACAGTCCGAGACTGGTGAACTTATGACAGCGACTGCTTCGTATGATGATGCGAAAGCATATGAAGTTCTGGCTATGGTGAACCGGGAACGTGCAAAACAGGGGTTGAATGCATTGGCTATGGATGCAGATTTATTCAATGCTGCGAAGATTCGTGCGGCAGAGATTCAGGTGTCATTTTCTCATACAAGACCGGATGGAACGCCATGTTTTACTGTTTCGAATAAGGCATATGGAGAGAATATAGCGGCAGGATATAGATCTACGACAGCGGTTATGACAGCATGGATGAATTCATTCGGACACAGACAGAATATACTTCAAGCAGGATATAAGAGTATCGGTATAGGCTGTTATAACTATAATGGTACGTTGTACTGGGTTCAGTTGTTTGGGGGTGCTCAGGCGGCAGAGATAGCGAAGCCATCAACACCGGTGTCAGATACGATATACAATGGCGTGGACTATGCCGCTGTTTATAATTATGATTACTATGTTACACGTTATCCGGATATTAAGGCAGCTTTTGGTTTGGACAAAGTAGCGGTGCTTAGGCATTTTGTGAATTATGGAATGAAAGAAGGCCGTCAGGCAAAGAACTCCTTTGATGTATATTCTTATGCGTACAAATATGCAGATTTGAGACATGCGTATGGGAATGATTTGAAGCAGTATTACCTGCATTATATTAATTATGGCAGCAAGGAAGGCAGAGCTGCAACAGGCACGACGAGCATGCAGAATTATACAACCGTGTATAACGGTGTTAATTACAGTTCTGTATATGATGGGGCTTATTACTGTAGTCAATATAAGGATATCAAGCAGGCGTTTGGACTTGACGATACCGCAATGTTACGTCATTTTATAAACTATGGAATGAACGAAGGACGTCAGGCGAAGAGCTCTTTCAATGTGTATTCTTATGCTTATAAGTATGGAGACCTGAGAAGCGTATATAAGAATGACTTAAAGGCATATTATATGCATTATATAAGCTATGGCGCAAGAGAAGGCAGAGTTGCAACCGGTACGACATCTATGCAGGGATGTACAACTGTGTATAATGGCGTGGATTACAGCGCGGTGTATAATGCAACTTATTATAGCAGCCATAACGCAGATCTGAGAAATGCATTTGGCTTGGATGATACCGCAATGTTACGTCATTTTGTGAACTATGGAATGAAGGAAGGCCGCCAGGCAATAGAATCCTTTAATGTCAAGAATTATAAGGCACGTTATGCGGACTTGCGCAGAGCTTATGAGGATAATTTGAAGTCATACTATCTGCATTATATCAATTATGGTAAGAGAGAAGGAAGAATAGGAAAGTAAGAAAATTCTGACCTGATGAAGTTATAGAGGGCTGTTGCACGAATTAGTGCGACAGCCCCTTTGCGTTTATTCTGAATCTTGCAATTATACTTACAGAATGTTAAGATTATAGAATAATATGTTCTTTTGGAGGTATAGGATGGCAGACGAAAAATTAGTACAGGACAAGCCACAGGATGATAATTTGTTTCATTCAAAACGATTTATAATTCGATTTGTAAGTATTGCAATGGGAGTTATAATTCTGATTTGTGGATTTTTATATATACATGAAACCTCGGTGAAGGAAATTGATATACAGGAGATCAAAACATTAACAGAGGAACAGGGAGTTCGCTATCAGATTGATAATATATCCTGCCAGATGAACTATCTGAATTATTTTGAGATACAGATGGATGGATGGTGTGCAATCGCAGGTAAACCAACGGATGTTGCTGCGATAAGAGTGTTATTAAAGGATACATCATCACAAAAAGTTTACAAGCTGCCAACCACTATGACTACCCGGACGGAAGCGACATCTATATTGGATGATGGGAATAATTATGACAATTCTGGCTTCTCGGTGCATATCATGGCACACAAAATTAAAAGAAACGGTGAAAAATATCAGATACTTCTCTTATACGATATTGATGGAGAAGAAGTGATTATCAATACGAATCAATATCTAAAATAGGGGAGTATAAGTATATGGAAAAGAAGAAATATTCAATCAAAAAAATTACATCACACCCGGATTTTCAGATATCACTAATCAGTATTCTTTTTGGAATTATTATTGCAATGGGAAAGACCGGAAGCGATGATATCCGTATGTTTGGATGGCTGGAACCCGGAGTAAAAGGAGTAGTAAAGTGGGTAGTTGATCAGTATTATACATGGTCATCGAGACAGCTAGTCGATTTTGTCTGGGCGGGAGTTGTAAAATGTGGAAGGATTGCGCTGGTTATATATATGGCGGTATGTATGTTCGTCATGTTGAAAGCATTGAAGCTGCTCTTTGGAGAGACAAATAAGCGCGTTGAATTATTTGCGGTTGTGATGATGATGCTGATGCCTTTTGATACGTTGCCAACAGCCGGATGGATTGCAACAACAGCTTCTTATTTTGGACCTCAGGCATTTGGAGTTATGGCATTGCTCCCGATTAAGAAGGTTTTAGACGGGGAGCAGATAAAACCATGGCAGTTTATATTATATTGTCTTTGTCTGCTGTATGGAGCAAATGCAGAGCAGATGTGTGTTGTGCTGCTTGGCTGCTACGTGGTTGCCAGTGTATACATGATTATAAAGAACAAAAAGTATGACTGGAGAATTGGAATATTAACAGGATTAACGATTGCCAGTATGATTTATATTATGACATGCCCGGGAAATTGGACGAGAGATGTGGAAGAACAGGCTAGATGGTTCCCGACATATGGTATGCTGGATATGGTAGATAAGGCCGATATTGGCATCACAACAACATTAAAATGGATGTTTGCGAGTGGTAAGATATTCATCATTGTGATTTGCGGCATGATGACATATTTTGTATGGAAGAAATATAAAGAGCCGATTTACCGGTTTATTTCGCTTATCCCAACAGGGGCAGTATTGCTGTTTGGACCATTCTCAGGTGCGTTGAAGTCGGTATTTCCATATTTGTATTTTATAACAGAGGATATGAATTATTATGGATCGTTTACAGCCGATGTTGCACAGCTTGGAAAAGGAATGGCGTCATTTTTTATACTTCTGGGAATCGTAATATGTATTTGTGTCGAGATATTCCTGTTGAATGATGATGTGCAGGGCATGATTGTTGATTTTACTTTGGCAATTCTGGCGGTTGCATCGAGAGCCATGATGGGATTTTCTCCAACGGTATATGCATCGAATGAGAGAACATATACATGTTTAATCTTCAGTATGTGTGTATTGGCAGTTCATATATATTCGAAGAATCATACAGTGAATAACAGTGAACGTGCAGTGCAGGCAGAGAAGTATATTTTCTATGGATTGATTGTATGTGCATTTTTGAATTTGATGTATCTGGTTGGTACGAGATTTTATTGATTTGAAAAGGTATGTAGAAGGAAGCTACAGGAAGGAACAGAGGCAAAGAAATGAAAAAAGATGAGGTTACAATGCTTGAGTTTCCACAGCGAGGGGATGAAAGAGGTCATTTGGTAGTTGTAGAGGGAATGCAGGATGTTCCGTTTGAAATCAAACGGATATTCTATATTTACGGTTCTGATCCGGATGTAGTACGAGGACAACATGCAAATCGTAAAACACAGTTTGTATTGATTAATGTGTCAGGAAAAAGCAAAGTAAAAGTGTTGGATGGAAAGGGAAATGAGGCTGTTTTTTCTTTGAATCGTCCACATACAGGTATCTATCTTCCAAGTATGGTGTGGAAGGAAATGTATGATTTTAGTGAAGATTCCGTCCTGCTTTGTCTTGCGAGTGAACATTATGACGCGGCGGAATATATTCGCGATTATGACGAATATGTGAAGGAAGTTAATGGATAAATCCGGAGGAAGGGCATGAAAGTATCAATTGTAATACCAGTTTATTATAATGAAGAAAACCTGATTCCACTATACGAGGATATCAGGAAAAAGATAATTGACGTTATCGATTATGATTATGAGATCGTTATGGTAAATGATGGTTCCAAAGATGGAAGCTACGATGTTATGAAACAGTTGGCAGAAAAGGATGACAATATTAAGATTGTAAGTTTGTCACGGAATTTCGGATCGCATGCGGCAATTTTATGTGGGCTTGAAAAATGTACCGGAGATTGTGCGGTGGTGAAGGCTGCAGATCTGCAGGAGCCAACCGAATTGATTCTGCAGATGGTGGATCGCTGGAAGCAGGGAAATAATGTTGTTCTGGCTGTGCGTGAAGCCAGAGAAGAAAGTAAGAAGCAGACGGCGTTTGCAAATCTGTATTATTGGATGGTTCGAAAAACTGCCTTGCCGACGATGCCAAAGGGTGGATTCGATGTATATTTGTTAGATCGGAAGGTAATAGAAGTGTTACTGGCGTTGGATGAGAGAAACAGTGCGCTTACCGGGCAGATTCTGTGGAGTGGATTTAAAACGGATATTGTATATTATACACGCCTGGCGCGGGAGATTGGCACGAGCAAATGGACTTTGAAGAAGAAAATCCGCTTGGTGATGGATACATTATTCAGCTTCTCTACCGTTCCTGTAGCGATGGTGGAATCAATAGGGGCGATATCTTTTATAGGATCTTTGGTATGGGCAATTGTGGTTTTAATCTGCAAGCTGTGTGGTGCAATAACTGTGTCCGGATGGACGATGCTATTTATCTTTAATCTGTTCAGTTTTGGAGTTATCATGCTTACGTTAGGTATTTTGGGAGAATATCTGTGGCGTGCATTTGACGCATCCAGAAACCGTCCACCATATATAGTCGAAGAGGAAAATAAGAAAGAAAAATGAGATTGAATGTAGTTGCGGAGTATAAAAATGTAAGGATTAGACCAATCGCAGAAGAAGATCTGGAATATTTACGTGGATGGAGAAATGATGTGGCATTAGGGAAATTTCTCCGCCCGATTGGGGAAATCACATCGGATATGCAGAAAAAATGGTATGCTATGGAATGTGCATCGACTGATTCGGTTACGCTCGCGATAGAAGAAATCGGGGAATTAAACCGGTTAGTTGGGTCGCTTGGAATCTATAATATTGAACAGGATCAGGCAGAAATCGGGCGAATCATAGTGGGCGATAAGGATGCAAGAGGAAGAAAAATAGGGTATCATTCTTTCTTGCTTGCGATGTATATTGGATTTGAAAAGTTAGGTATTGAAAAGTATTTATTAGATGTTCATGAAGATAATATTCCGGCAAAAATAAGTTATTCGAAAGTTGGATTCCGGGCGAAGGGAAAACATCCATTTGTAAATGGGGGTTTTGAAATAGAAATGGAAATGGGTAAGGAACAGTTCTTTCAGATGCATGGAGATCTAAGAGAAGTGAAACTATAACAAAAAGAGGTGCTTGAGATGAAGATTATGCCGAATAGGTTGGATAAAGGTTTTTTTATCTATCAGCAGGAATTTGAGCAGAAAGCGTTGGATGTTTTGCGCTCTGGCTGGTATGTACTTGGAAACGAAGTGAAATCATTTGAAGAAGAGTTTGCCTCATACACAGGGGCAAAGTACTGTGTTGGATTAGCCAGTGGATTAGATGCTTTGTGGCTCGCGTTTCGCGTGCTTGGAATCGGGAAGGGCGATGAAGTTATCGTACAGGGAAATACATATATTGCCAGTGTTATGGGCATTACAATCAATGGTGCAACACCGGTCTTTGTAGAACCGGATGAGTATAACAACATTGATGCATCTAAGATTGAAGAGAAAATCACGGATAAAACAAAGGCAATCCTGGTTGTACATCTGTATGGACAGGCGTCTAATATGGCACCGGTTATGGAGATCGTAAAGAAGTATAATCTTCGATTAGTAGAAGATTGTGCGCAGTCGCATGGTGCTTGTTTTGATGGTAAGATGACAGGTACTTTTGGAGATATCGGATGTTTTTCGTTCTATCCATCTAAGAATCTGGGCGCATTTGGGGATGCTGGAGCTATCGTCACAGATGATGCGCAGATAGCAGCAGATATGCGGATGTATCGGAATTATGGCAGCGAGAAACGGTATTATAACAAGGTGGTCGGCGCGAATTCCAGATTAGATGAGATTCAGGCAGGGCTTTTACGTGTGAGATTATCTCATTTGCAGGAGTTGACGGATGAACGTCGACAGTTATGTGACAGATATCTGGATAAATTAAAGAATGATAAAATTGTTCTTCCGGGTGTAAGGGAAGGAGCCACAACAGTGTGGCATCAGTTTGTGATCCACTGTAAGGAAAGACAGAAGCTGATAGATTATTTGAATGAAAAGGAAATCGGCACGATTATACATTATCCGATTCCCCCACATCTGTCAGAGGCATATGCATATCTAGGGTTCAAAGCGGGAGATTTCCCAATCACAGAACAATATGCAAACGAAGTGTTGTCAATTCCGTTGTATAACGGAATGACTCTGGAAGAACAGGATTATGTAATAGAAGCAATGAATGGTTTTTAGGGTTGTGTGATGAGTGAGACAAAAAAGAAAAAAACATTTTGGCAGTTTGTGAAGTTTGCAATGGTTGGACTTTGCAATACGATTGTCAGTTATGCAGTATATTCATTATGTTACCATATACTGCACATGAATTATCATCTTTCGAATGCGTGGGGATTCGTGATAAGTGTGTTTGTTGCCTATTTGCTACAGAGTAAATTTGTTTTTAAAGAATCTGCGGATGGGGAACATCGTGTGTGGTGGAAAGTATTGATAAAAACATATGTGACATATATGTTTTCAGGCTTAGTGGTTACAGAATTGTTGTTGATTTTGTGGTTGAATGTAATTCATATAGAGCAGTATCTGGGAACGGCGGTTCGTTGGTTATCAAATATAGGACTGACGATGAGCAGTGAGAGCATGGCTGTTTCGATTGCGCCATTTATTAATATGATATTTACGATTCCGATGAACTTTTGTTTGAATAAATTTTGGGCGTATAGGCAGAAAAATATCGATGTATAAAATAGGGTTGATACACAAATGATTTTGAGGAGATAAATCGTGGATAAGATCAAACATATTTATAAAAAATAAATTATTTATGACTATTGAACCTTATCTATAATTGTTTTATATGTTGATTTACACTTTATGCTACTTAAATCTTTTTTGCATACAAAAAAATTTTATATCAATTGTAACTTTGTAAACTATATAG
>ERZ1035006.2085-NODE-2085-length-11911-cov-3.464491_pt1 | contig 11911 bp, 9 predicted proteins | sample MGYA00520694_ERZ1035006 | MGnify/ENA primary metagenome ERZ1035006 (study PRJEB33766, sample SAMN09781746) | gut metagenome | biome: gut microbiome | host: Homo sapiens | place: Madagascar | study: EMG produced TPA metagenomics assembly of the PRJNA485056 data...
CTGGACAATGGCGCGCAATATGCGTCGCTCTCAATTTCACAGCTCGAAAAAGCGCTCGGTATCACCCGAAAGACCGCCATCAAATACCTCAACTATTTGACCTTGACCGGTGAGTATCTGAGCCTGAAGAAGGAAGGCGTCGAACCATTGTTGCGCAAACTGCAAATTGGAAAAAGCAAACAACAGGCTTCCTGCTATGAGTATATTTGGCCTCGGTCTGGCGAATTGGATCTCGTGACAGGTCGGACTGGTGGAGGAAAACAAGGGGTTTCTACACCGGTTGATTATTGCCGAACTGGTGGAGAAAATGAGTTAGCTAGTGGAGAAGGCGCCTCAACTGGTGTGGAAACGTGGGCAATTACTACACCCTCTAATTCAACTAATAAAACTAATAGCAGCGAGACCGAGGATGCTCACTACCTTTCTTTTCTGGAGCTGTTCGAAAAAGGCCCGGGAGCCAAAGAAAAGGAAACTCGCCGGGAATACGACAGCCTTCGGATTCAGGGATGGAGCTCCACCGAGATTGCTGATGCGGTGAAGCGTCAGGCGGACGATAACGTCTCAAGGGGACGGAAGCCATACCTGTATCCATATGCCTTCCTAACAAGTAAAGAAATCTCGCGGTGGCTCGTTCACGCTCCTGGGCCCGTTATTGGCCGAGCCGGGGTCTACCGCAATAGTTGCGGAAGCTGGTGCCACGTCTCCGCTGCCGGTTTTGAGGAGCCGTTAGGGCCTCCGTCGATGACTGAAGCGGAGGCGCTGAGCATCTATGAGCAATTATACCAATAGGAGGAATTAGGATGAAAGACCATGAGATTTACGACAAGGCCGCCGAGAGTTCGATTTTGTCCGCCATGATGGGCGGCACTGAGGTGGCGGCGGAGCTGGGTGCCGTTCTCAAGGCAGGTGACTTCTATATTCCACGCAACCAAATCTTGTTTACCGCTATCAAGCAACTTGCCGATGCCGGTATGCCGACCGACTTCGTTGCGGTGATTGACAAGCTTGGGATGACCGGAAATCTAGAGAAAGCAGGCGGGGATTCCTATGTGCTTGAGGTCGCCGGAGATTATCTTAGCTATGTGCATTACCCCCATTACATCAAAATTCTTAAACGGCATTCGTTGAGGCGGAGTCTGACTGCTGCTGCGCAGCGAATCAGGGACCTTGCCGTTAGCGAGGGCTCCAGCGAAGAGGAACTGGCGGATCGGGCGGAGGCGATATTGGGGGAAGTGACAACGAGGGCTATTCCTAACGGTTCCCACAGTCTCGCGGAAGTCACCGAGCAGGTCCATATGGATATGGTCGCCAAGCATGCCGGCACGAAGGACCCCGATTGCATACATTTCGGGATCGGGGCGCTTGATGGGCTTTTTCCCGATGGAATCAAGCCCGGGCAGCTGGTCGTGGTCGGCGCAAGGCCTTCTGTGGGTAAAACGGCGTTTGCGGTGTTTTGCGGAGCAGAATTTGCAAAACAGGGCAGACGCGTTGCAATTTATTCAGAGGAAATGTCAAACGAGGAGATAACGTACCGGCTGTTTTCCCTGGAGTCGAGTATCTCTTCAAGTACGCTTTCCTCCGGATCGTATGCCGGCCTCCAAGAACAATTGATAGCGGAAGCGCGTGATCGCTTGGTTGGTTTTCCCATTATATTGAACGATGAGCCTGGAATGACTGTCTCCAGGATGCAGGCTCAATGTCGACGAAAGGTGATTGACGGGAAGGCGCCTGAGGTCATCATTGTTGACTATCTCCAGCTTCTTCAATCGTCGGCGAAGGGGTCAGGCAGATACCAAGAGGTATCGGAGCTATCGCGTGCACTCAAATTGATGGCTCGTGAACTGCACGTGCCCGTGATAGCGCTTGCCCAGCTTTCACGACAGTCCGAGCAGCGCCCGGATAGGCGCCCGATGATGTCGGACCTTAGGGATTCCGGATCTATCGAGCAGGACGCAGATGTAGTCCTGCTGCTTGACGCGTCTGCCACAGAGGGAGAGGCAAGCCGCCCGGAACGTCCCGATTGGGGCAAGCGAAGGGTGATCGTGGCCAAGCACCGCAACGGGCCGGTCGGAGAGGTCGACCTGAATTTCTCGCCTTCAACTTGCACATTCGCAGATTAACATCGTAATAGGAGAGAGCAAACGCGCCATTCGGTCGTAAAGTTTTTGCCGAATGGCGCGTTCTTGTTGACGGGACTGCGCTTCTGCAAGGCGGGCCACCCCATCAAGGGCAACCAGGAAGCATGGCCGAGGTACATCGAGGAGCAGCTCGGATGGGCCCTCGAGATGAAAAGAACAATCGCGGAGATCGAGCTCTAAAAACGCCCCGGTAGTAAATTGCCGGGGCGTTTTCTATTGACGGGATTCGGCGCTGGCCGTTTCGGTCCGGATGCGCCGTTCGGCCTCTTCGAGGTCCCTGGCAATCCTTCCCAGCGACATACAGTAATGCGTGAAGACCGGGCCCTCCTTGCCGGACCGGTCCTCGCAGCAAAAGAGCATCGACTCATGAAGGCAGGCGAGTTCGTAAACGATATCCTCGAGTTCCATATGGCTCCTCTCGAAAAGTGAATAGCAGTTCAAATGGTATCGATGTTGAACGCGGGCTGCCGGCGTCCGCCGTGAATCGGCCACGGCTCCGCGGCCGGGTGGCACCTCCGCTACGCCGCGTCAAGGGGACCCATGAGACCCCGCACAAACCTCCGCTCCGCTCCGGTTGGTGGAGGTCGTCATGGACCTCCCTTGACCCGTCTTCGCTCCGGTGCGGCTTTGCAGGGAGCAAAGCCGACGACGACGCGCGGCGTCGCCATTCGGCTTTGCCCGCAGGGGCGAGATGTTGAGGGCCACGTGCCCGGAACGGAGGAAGGCATGCAGCAGCTGATGACCGAGGAAATCGCCAAGACGGTGCCGAGGCTCTATGGGCAGGACGGGGCGGAGGACCCCACGGTCTACGCCCACTACTTCTCGTGCGTGAACGGATGGGACTGGTGGCTGCTCGAGTTCGACGGAACGGACGAGGCGTTCGGCCTCGTCGAGGGCTACGACGACGAGCTCGGCTACTTCAGCATCAAGGAGATGGAGGAGCTGAACCGCCAGATGGGGTTCGCCGCCGTCGAGCGCGACGAGCACTTCTCCCCGAGGCCGCTCAGCGCCGTCAGGGGGAGGTAGCCGCATGGTCACGGTCGAGTTTGACTCCATGGGCGAGGCGGTCCGCCTCGCCCTCGTGGCCGGGGAGTACTTGGACGGCGGTCTGGCCGTCATCCTCCTCGACGCCACGGACCCGCGCTCCGAGGGCTACATGGCCGAGTGGGGCGTGCTCACGACGAACGTGCCGGCGGTGGCAGAGTGGTGCCGCGGGCGGGGCAACGTCGCCATCGACGCCGACGCGCCCGCGGCACTCCTCGAGGCGCTCGAGGCCGCCGGCATGCTCCGCACGGACGGCAGCTCGGCGGCGTCCGGGATGGCCCGCTACCCGCTGGCCACGGTCGCCGGGCGCGCCCTCGACGGCATGGGCGGCCTGACCGAGACCTTGGAGGAGGCGCTTGGCTCGACGGTCGTCGTCGAGTACGAGTCGGGCGACGACGGCGGCGCGTTCGAGGTGGGGACCGCGCCGGCGGGCTCGCCCGAGCTCGAGCGACTCATCGCCGCCGCGAGGTCCGAGGCGGACGAGTTGGCAGGCGCCGGCGGATGGGCCGCCGTCCGGGTCGGGTTCGGGGGCGCCGAGACCATCGACTGCGAGACGGGCCGAACGGTCTACGCGACCGGGGCGGAATAGCCACGGCCGCCACCCGCACGGGCATGCCGGCGACGGCGTGCCCCTCGCGGCGTTTCCCGGGGATGGACCGCGCCATCCCCGGACCCCTGCGCTCCAAAGGGCCAAAGGCCCCTTGGGACCCCGGCTATCGTTCTCAGCGCGGAAGCAGGGGAGTGGAGGAGACGAGGGCTGTAAGATGCTCGCCAGCAAACACCGTACTGTCCCAAATCCACGCGGAGATTAGCCAGTGTCACCTCTTTGCATCTGGGCGGTTGGTGAATTCTGACAATCGAGCTTCATTCGTGTTTGTCCGCCGGGGCCTGCACGACGCACCCTTCGCAGATAGTGGTGTCGTGCGATGTGGGATATCAGAAGGGAGGCCGCAGGACGTAAGTCAGTGCATGAAGGACTACCCAATGTTTTGAAAATGACATAATTGGTGGCAAGCTAAAGCGATCGGAGCAACCATGATTCTTGACAGCCTGCGCAACAGCGCATCTTTTAATGAAACCGACCGAGCCATTGCTACCTATCTGCTCAATCACACCGGTGACCTTAAGACCCTCACCATGGCAAAGCTTGCACAGGAGACTTACACTTCGAACGCGACTATTATCCGCTTTTGTAAGAAACTGGGCCTAAGCGGCTATCGAGAGTTGATCATGCAGCTCATTCAGGAGATAAGTGGAGACTATCTTTTGGCTGCTACAGTCGACCACAATCGTCCTTTTGACAGCTCCGATTCAATTGAGGCCATCGAGGGCAACCTCGCGAATCTCCTGAAGGGCATCATAGATCAAACGAAAATCGAGCTCGATATCGCCAAATTAGGCACAATCGCCAAGGCGGTCCTTAGCGCCCCGCGAATTTACATCTTCGCGAAAGGGGAAAGCTATCTGGCGGGATGCATCTTTCGCAACAACCTTCTCAAGCTCGACCGCCATGTCACCATGGCCGACGACGGGGGCCTGCAAACGCTGCATGTTAAAAACGGCAAGCCCGGCGACCTGTTTTTATTCCTAAGCTACAGCGGCATTCACTATGATTATTCCAAATACGCCGCCGCTCTTTCCGAGCGCGGAATCAAGCCGTGTTTAATCACGGCGTTTTCTGATTCGGCGCTCGCCAGGCAATGCGACACTGTCTTGCTCATTCCAAAATCAGAGCGCGTGATTGGAAAGGTTGCCAATTACTCTTCCATGATCTCGCTCACGTATACGCTTCAGGTTATTTATTCGCTTATATTCAATCAGGATTATCAAGAGAACTATCGTGTAAAACACGAGGCCGATTCGTTCATCTTTACGAGTTTTGCGGAGATTTAGTCATACAAAAGGTGACCCCAAAGCATTTTTGCCTTGAGGCCACCTTTTGTGCTTTTGCTATCTGGATGATTGCTCTACTTCAGTTCAGGCCAATAGCCCTTGTTCGCCTCGATCATGTCGTCCAAGACTTCCTTAGCCACGCGCGCTGAGGGGATCGTGCGATTGAGGGTGAAGGCCTCGAGTGCCTTCTGGTAGGAGCCTTCGATAACGGCTTCGACCACAAGGCCTTCGCAGGCATCCTGCTGTTCGATAAGGCCCTTGTAGAAGCGGGGAATCTTCCCGACGCGGATCGGTTCGGCTCCTCGATCGGTGATGTACGCCGGAATCTCGACGGTCGCGTCGTCCGAGAGATTCTCGATTGCGCCATTATTGGGCACAATCACCAGCTGGCGATGGCGCAAATCCTTCGCCAGGGACTTGACGACATCGACAATGAACCTGCCGTGGACGCCTACATAGAACTGCGTGAGATCGACCTTTTCACCGCGCTTAAGCGCCGCAGATGCGTCGAAGATACGCTTTTCGCGACCGTTTACGACCTGCATGCCACGCGTGTTATTGATGTCCATGTACTCCACGCAGGCATCGGGCAACAGGTAATACTGGTAATAGGTGTTGGGGAGGTAATCCTGGAATAGCGTAGAAATCGTTGCCGCATTCTTGAAGGTGTGGGCCCAATCTGGGTCCTTTACCAAGGCGTCATTGAGACTTGCCTCGGAAATGTAACCGTACTTACGCACGTGCTCTTTGAGCTTGTCCGTAACGTCGACGCCCTTGCAGCGTACGCTGGTATACCACCCAAAGTGATTGAGGCCAAAGTAGTCGACTTCAATGTCGTCGAGTTCGCAGCCCAAAATCTCCGCCATGCGGGCTTCAATCTCTACCGGCATATCGCAGATGTCGAGAATGCGAGCGTTTGGACGCAACTTGTGCATCGCCTTGGCTACGATGGCAGCGGGGTTGGAGTAGTTGACGATCCAGTAGTCCTTGCAGGCGTACTCCTCGCAGAAATCGACAAGCTCGCACATGGGGAAGATGGTCCTCATGCCATAGGCCATGCCACCTGCTCCGCAGGTCTCTTGGCCGACTACGCCATGGCGCAGGCTGATCTGCTCATCCTGGATACGCATCTTGAGCCCGCCCACGCGCATCTGCGCCATAACAAAGTTCGCATCTGTAAACGCCTCTTTGGGGTCGACGGTTACATGTAAGGGGATCTCGGGAGCAAGGTCATCGATAACCGCTTTAACCACCACGGCGACTGTGTCTTGGCGCTCCTCGTCGATGTCATAGAGCCAAAGCTCGCGTATTCCTAATTCATCCTTTTGGTCGATCAGGTCTTTGACGATGCCAGCGGTATAGGTGCTGCCGCCGCCACAGATGACAATCTTGTATCCGTTCATGTTGTTCATGCCTTTCAAATCAAATTGAGCTGCAGACAAGCTTGGTCACTATCTGCACGAAGTAGGTAGCGATGTTGATGACCGCCGCCATGCCTGCAATGCTGCCTGCGTCCGCGTGCCTTCCTGAACGCCGGGTCCAAACCGCAGCGAGTAGACCCAGGAGCGGCCAGATAAAACCACATGCGAATGCAGCCATAAGTACGAGAAGACCCCTTGTCGACTTTTCTTTGTACATGTTGAGCAGGCGTTCGAACATGCCTTGGATTGAATGAAACGTTTTGGTCAACATGAGGTCTCCTCGCTTATCGCTTAAGCGACTGTTAATCTTCCAGATTAAGGATGGGACGCAGCAGGTCGTAGACGGAGTGGACGTTGGTTCCCACGACAATTTGGACATTGGTGCCGTTCTTAAACAGGCCCTTGTCGATAGCCTTCTTGATGGTCTCTTCGTTGACCTTGTTGGGATCCTTGACTTCGACACGGAGACGAGTCATGCAGCAGCCCATGGTGTTGATATTGTCCTTGCCGCCAAGGCCGTCGATGATGTTCTGCACCATTTCCTGCTGTTTTGCGTCGACTTCCGGAGTTCCGGAGGACTCGAGAGCATTGTTGTCTCCGGAGACCTCAGCAGACCACTCTGCAGAACGACCGGGCGTCATGAGGTTGAGCTTCTTGATAACCATTGCCAGCACGACGAACGAAACGGCGGCAAACACGATGCCCAAGACGATGTAAATCGGGAACTTGGTGATGCCCATTGGCAAAGGCAGGTTAACCGTAAGCAGCTCAATGCCGCCGAACAGGTTAAGAAGGCGGACTCCCAGGACGAACAGGAGCATCTCACCCAATCCGTAGAACAGGCTGTAGACAACCCAGAGAATCGGAGATGCGAACAGAATCATGAAGTCGAGCGGCTCTGTGATACCGGAGAGCATGGCGGTGATGTAAATGGGCACCAGCATGGCTGCGACGGCTTTTCGATTCTCCGGACGGGAAGTTGCAATCATTGCGAGCACGGTGCCAAGGGTTACGAATTCCTTGCCAAAGCCGAACATGGCAAAACGGACAGAGGGGTCGACTGTGGTGAGGGATCCGTCGGCGATATGGGGAAGCTCGGCATAGAAGATGTTTGCTGCGCCGGAAACGCTCTGGCCGGCGACGACTGCCGTGCCGCCAATCGCGGAGTAGTCAAACGGCATCCACATAAAGTGGTGCATGCCGAGAGGTACGAGGACGCGGTTCAGGAAACCATAGATGAAAACGCCCAGACCGCCCGAGGCTGCGATGAATGAAGACGCGCTGCTGATGGCGTTGGCGATAGGGGGCCACACGACAGTCGCTCCGATGCCAAAGACAATGCTCAACGGGATCATCGCCAGAAGTGCCAGACGGGGTCCACCGTAAATTCGGATATAGTCCGATACCTTTACGTCAATCAGTTTGTTATAGAGCCAGCCGCAGAAGCACCCGATGAGTACGCCGCCGAAGACGTTGACATCGGTAACTTGAAGGCCCAAAACCGTTGCCTGGCCGGTGCCATACAGACCCTGTGCGCCTGCCTTTGCCAGCTGATCGGTGAGCGTCAGGTAGGCGTTGTTGACATACAGGAACATGAGGTAACTAATGAGTCCAAACACTGCCGCGTTGGATTTTTGCTTCTTTGCGAAGCCTGCCGTTAGGCCGACTGCGAAAATCACCGGCAGGTTGCCGATCACCGCGGAGTTGGTTGCCGCGGAGAGCAGCGTGCCCAGATCCGCGACAACTCCGCTGCCGAGTGAGCATACCGTGGCGATGGCCAAAATGATGCCCGTTACCGCAAGGTACAAAATAGGGTCGACGATAACGCGGCCAAAGTTTTGGAAGGCCGTTTTGACTTTATCCATCTCTTCCCCTCTCCTAACTAATCTCGGGGGCTTGCCCCTTAGGCAGAGACGACACTCGCATGCTTGCCGGCGTCAGGTGTTGATGTCGCCTCTGTTTACGGATTTCATGATAGTTGGGGTGTTTGCAAACAGGGCGGACTGGAACAAACGGTTCTTAAAAACAAGCGCGACTAGTCCTTTTCCTTGATACCGTCTTTCCGCTTCGGTCAGCGGTATTCATTTTTAGTCAAACGGTTTTAGGCACGACCGACTAGCCGTGTCCTGATTTTCCGGACTTGGAATCCGCCCGTCGCTTTTCGCATTAGGTCCTTGTGGAGCGGAGCGGAGGAGCAGGATAAGGGCGCACTACGGGCGCCCGGGATTTTGCGGCGCAACTCGGCGTGCCGAGTTCGTTTCCGCTGGTAGCGTGGCCGGTTAACCCGGAAGGCGGTCACGGCCCGCCGTCATACGCGCCTCGCGTGCCGTATGACGGCGGGCAGTTTTCGCAGCCAGGGCCGTACGACGCGTCAGAACCCGTCGGGCGCGGCGGACACCTTGCGCTTCCTGCCGCCGGACGGCGACCCCTTGGGCTTTTTCGGCTTCTCCGGGATGCGCCATTCCGGTGCCGGGGAGGTGTTGAGGACCTCCCCCTCGAGCGCCCGCGCGAGCATCGCGCCCTCGGCCCCCGGCGACGTCAGGCCCAGCAGCGGCCCCAGGAACGTCTCGGTGATGTCGCGGCTGGCGAGCGCCATCGGGCCCTCCGCGTCGATCACGAGCGCGCCGTTCTCGCGCGCGCTCCAGGCCATGAGCTCCGACGGGGTGATCAGCGGGCGGCGCGCCACGGAGAACGACTTGCCGGACGAGGAGCTCTGCGTCCCCTTGGTGGAGCTCTGCCCGGTCGTCCTCACGCTGTAGTCGCCGAGGCGCTTGCTGATCTCCTCCGCCTCGCCGACGGACTCCACCGAGAGGACGACCTGGGTGCCGAGCAGCGCCAGCAGCGCGTCCGACTCCGCCCTGGAGTAGCCGCACCGCGCCTCGAGCAGATGGGTGTTCTGGAGCACGAAGACGACGTGCAGCCCGATGCTGCGGACCTCGGCGAGGTCGCCGAGGAGACGGGGGATCTTGGGGATCCCGGATCCCTCGTCGATGGCGAGCAGGGTCTCCGCCGGCAGCCTGCCGCCGGACAGGCGCGCGGTCTCGCGCAGTGCCGACAGCGCCTGGGAGAAGATGCACGATACGAGCGCGCCGCGGTCGCCGCGGTCCGTCGCGCTGGCGATGTAGAGGATGGTGGGCTTGCGCCCGACCGATGCGAGGTCGACCTCGCCGTCCCAGAGCATGCGGCTGACGTCGTCGTCGCAGAAGGACATGAGGTAGTTGCGCGCGGTGGAGACGAGGGCCTCCCCTCCGCCGCCGTTCGACGAGGCGACGAGGAGGAACTGGCGCGCCGGGTTTCCCGCCGGCAGGTCCGCGGCGAGCTCCTCCAGCGACTTCACGGCGCTCTTTCCGTCGCGGGGCTCCAGGAGCGCGAGCACGGTCGAGAGGTTCCGCGCGCCGTCGGGGATCCGCCCGTCCGTAATCGCGAGCAGGCAGAGGCCGGTCAGCAGGTTGCGGCTGGCGTCCGTGAAGAACCTCTGGCCCGAGGAGAAGGCGTCGGGCACGATGGCGGACGACAGCTCGCGGAGCTCGGCCACGGCGCCGGCGGTGCCCTCGGTCCCGAGCGCCGAGATGGCACGGTCGAGGGGGTTGAACCTCGCCGACTTGACGGGCTCGTCGAGCCGGATGGAGACGACCTCCATCCCGGCCCTCCTGGCGAGCGGCTCGGTCCATGCGCGGATTTCGGACTTGGGGTCGTGGACGATGACGGAGGTCGGTACCCCGTGGGCGTTGCGGTCGATCGCCGCGGCCACGCTGATCGCGAGGGACCGTCTCGTCTTGCCTGCCCCGCTGCCGGCCCTAATCAGGCAGTGGACGGCGGGGACCATCGCGATCCCGCCGCCGATGCAGCCGGCCGCCACGAGTCCCTCCGCGGCGGCCTTCCCGTCCCAGGGAGGGCAGCGCCTCGCGACCCTGGACGGCCTCGACTCGAGCCAGGCGTCCCCGTGCGTGCGCGTGGGCGCGCGGTCGCCGGCGAACGTCCCGTCGTGGAGCCTCGCCCATGAGCGGGCCCAAGAAACGAGGCCGAGGATGAGGACGGCCGTCGCGACGAGGGCGAGGGCCGCGAACATCTCTCCTGTCTCGCCCGACGCCGCCGCGTCGGCGACCGCTTCGAGGGGGCTGCGGAAGACGTAGTCGGGCTCGGGCCCCGGATCGCCCGCGGGCAGACGCAGCAGGGCGGAGAAGGCCGAGATGAGGGATGCGGTCCACCATCTGGCGTAGTCCCAGGCGCCAGCGGCCGCGGCGCAGGCGACGCCGGCGGCGATGCCGTGGCCCGCGAGCGTGCCGACGAGCTCCCTTTTCATGTCGCGGTTGAAGGATTTCGGTTTCATCTCGTGATCGTCCTCTCTATTCTGTTGGCAATCTTCATCGCGGGGACGCTCGTTGGCCTGACGCCGCCGGTGGCGAGGATCCTCAGGGTCGCGGCGATGAGCCGCAGCGCCCTCTCGCCGGCCTCGTCCCCCATGTCGCGCCCGCCGGCGTCCCGCGTGGTCTCCTTGGCGACCAGTGCCGCCATCGCGGCTGCCCGTCCGAGTGCCGGACCGGGCGACGGTGCATGCCTGAAGGCCCGATCTGCCGTGGGGCACCCCCTGAGGTCTGCCGGCTCGAGGTCCTGGCCGTGTGCGACCTTTCGCGCGAGCCTTTCGAGACGCGCCTTCGGGATGCAGGCCCGGGCCTCGGTGGCGAGCCCGGCCTCCCGCCGCCTTTCCGTCGCCGGGCCGGTTCTGGGCGCGGCGCGTCGCGTCGGCATCTCCCCGCGCGCCGGCGCCCTGTCCGGGACCATGACTCGCAACGCCGCGTTCTCGCAGCGGAGGCCGAGATCGGCGGCCGCTTTGCGGGTGTAGGCGTCCCGCGCCTCCCCGGTCAGGCACTTGAGGCCGGCGCACCTCTCGACCGCCTTCCTGTGGCGGTCCAGCGCGCCGGCGAGTGCGGGGGAGTCGGATGCCGCCCGGTCGAGCGCCTCCCTCAGCTCGGCGGAGGCCTCCGGGTGGAAACGTCTGAGGTGGGCGGCCTCGATCCTTCCGTCCGGCGGTAGCTCGATATCGAAACGGTTCCGGTCGATGCGGGCGACGGCGTCCAGCGCGGCCTCCCTCGCGAGGTCGCGCTCGATGTAGGCCTCCCTCAGCAGCGGCGCCATGGCCTTCGAGGAGATCTCGAGCCGCGCCGCCTCCATCTTCCCCTTGGGCAGCAGGGAGTCCCAGTCGCCCTCGCGGTCGACCGTGAGGATGTGGACGTGGTGGCTCGTGCCGTTGACGTGCATCGCCGCGTAGAACTCCACGCGGCTCTCGGGCACGCCGGTCATCTCGGAGAAGAGCCTCGGCCACTCGGACCGCACCAGCGCCTGCCATGCGTCCAGGCGGTCGAGGCCGGCATCTGGGGCGATGTCGTTCGGGACCGTGACGACGGTGGTGAGCAC
>ERZ1035006.2086-NODE-2086-length-11910-cov-11.708899_pt1 | contig 11910 bp, 10 predicted proteins | sample MGYA00520694_ERZ1035006 | MGnify/ENA primary metagenome ERZ1035006 (study PRJEB33766, sample SAMN09781746) | gut metagenome | biome: gut microbiome | host: Homo sapiens | place: Madagascar | study: EMG produced TPA metagenomics assembly of the PRJNA485056 data...
ATATATTTACATGAAATAAAGCAAAAATAAAGTATAAAACACTTTATTTATTATTGGAATAAAGTTGAAATGGCAATATACTAGAGCCATAAGGAAGAACAAAAAACCTTCCGGAAAACGATGAACGTAAAAAAGTGAAAATATCAAATTAAGGCAAATTAAGGAGGAATGCAAAAAATGGCAAAGATCAAAATTGGTTATGCACCAACCAGACGAAGCATTTTCAGTGCACCAGATGCAGTAAAATATCGCGGACTTACTGCTGACAGATTAAAAGAGTTAGGAATCGATTTTGTAGATATCACAGATGTAAACGACGAAGGACTGCTTTATGATGAAGCTGGCCGCATCAAAATTGCTGAGAAATTTAAAAAAGAGAAAATTGACGGACTTTTCCTTCCACACTGCAACTTTGGAACGGAGTTTGAGTGTGCAAGACTTGCGAAGGAATTAAATGTACCGGTACTTCTCTGGGGGCCTCTTGATGAAAGACCAGACGAGAACGGTGTTCGTCTCCGTGACACACAGTGCGGACTTTTTGCAACAGGTAAAGTATTAAGAAGATTCCGTGTACCATTTACATACATGACAAATTGCCGTCTGAATGATCCTGTGTTTGAGCGTGGCCTTCGTGATTTCATGGCTGTCTGTAATGTAGTAAAAACTTTCCGCAATATGAGAATCCTTCAGATTTCCACAAGACCATACGAGTTCTGGTCAACCATGTGCAACGAGGGTGAGCTTCTTGAGAAATTCAACATCCAGCTCACACCAATCCCAATGCCAGAGCTTACAGACGAGATGAAGAAAGCAAAAGAAGAAGGAACAGAGGTTGCCAAGGTTGTGGAGTACTGCCGCCAGAATATGGAAATCTGTGTAAAAGACAATGAACTTGAGAATGTAGCTGCTCTTAAGGTTGCTATGGGAAATCTCATTAAGAAATATGGCTGTCAGGCAGCCGCAATCCAGTGCTGGAATCAGCTGCAGAGTGAGATAGGAATTATGCCATGCGCAGCAAATGCACTTTTGAATGAAGAAGGAATCCCGGTTGTCTGCGAGACAGATATCCACGGTGCGATCACAGCGCTTCTTGTTGAGGCAGCAGCACTTGATGACACCAGAAGCTTTTTCGCAGACTGGACCATCCGTCATCCTGACATTGAGAACGGTGAGCTTCTTCAGCATTGCGGACCATGGCCGATCTCCGTTGCAAGAGAGACACCGAAGCTTACCTATCCGCTGGCATTCAGCCATCCGGGAAGCATTACTGCGGAAGCAAAACACGGCGAAGTTACTTTGGCACGTTTCGATGGAGACAATGGAGAATACTCCATGCTCCTTGGAAAAGCCAAAGGTGTTGACGGACCGAAGGGTATGGGAACCTATCTCTGGGTAGAGGTTGAGAACATCAAACGCCTGGAAGCAAAGATTGTAGAAGGACCATACATCCATCACTGCGTAGGCATCCACAAAGATGTAGTTCCGGTACTTTACGAGGCTTGCAAATATATGGGAATCGCTCCTGATTTATATGATCCTATTGAAGAAGATGTGAAAGCATATTTAAGAGGTGAATGAGAATGGAAAATTTAAAGGCAAAATCTTTTGACTTAAGAAAAGATACTGTAGACATTATTGTTGCCGGAAAGGGCGGCCATATCGGTGGCGACATGAGTGTGATCGATACTCTGATGAGCCTGTATTTCTGCCAGATGAACATTTCTCCGGAAAATATGGATGATCCGGACCGTGACCGTTTTGTACTCAGCAAAGGCCATTCTGTAGAGGCTTATTACGCAGTGCTTGCAGCAAAGGGTTTTCTGGATCTGGAAGATATTAAAGCACATTTTTCAAAATTTGGTTCCAAATATATCGGACATCCGAACAACAAGCTTCCTGGAATCGAGATGAACTCTGGTTCTCTTGGACATGGACTTCCGGTATGTGTAGGTATGGCTCTTGCAGGCAAAAAAGACAACAGAGATTACCGTGTTTACACCGTAATGGGCGATGGTGAGCTGGCAGAGGGCTCTGTATGGGAAGGTTTCATGGCAGGTCATCAGTATAAGCTGGACAACCTCTGTGCAGTAATTGACCGTAACCGTCTTCAGATTTCCGGAAACACAGAGGATGTTATGGGACATGACGATCTCCATGAGCGTATCCGTTCTTTCGGATGGCATGTAATCGATGTAAAAGACGGAAACGATATTGACCAGTTAAATGCTGCTTTTGAAGAAGCTAAGACTGTAAAAGGAAAACCAACTGCAATAATCGCAAACACCGTAAAGGGATGTGGTTCTGCAGTAATGGAGAACAAGGCAAACTGGCATCACAAGGTTCCGACTCAGGAAGAATATGATCAGATTATTGCGGATTTCGCAGCTAGAAAGGAGGCCGCTCTTCATGAATAAGATTCCAAACAGACAGGCCATCTGTGAAGTATTGATGGACAAGGCAAAAGAAGATAAAGATATTATGGTGCTTTGCAGTGATTCCAGAGGATCTGCTTCCATGACACCGTTTGCAGATAATTTTCCAGATCAGTTTATTGAGACCGGTATTGCAGAGCAGAACCTGGTTAGTATTTCTGCAGGTCTTGCAAAATGCGGAAAGAAACCATTTGCATGCTCTCCAGCCTGTTTCTTATCCACAAGAAGCTATGAGCAGGCCAAGGTTGATGTGGCATACTCTAATACAAATGTTACTCTTATCGGTATCAGCGGTGGAATCAGCTACGGTGCTCTTGGAATGAGCCATCATTCTGCACAGGATATTGCAGCAATGTCTGCAATTCCGAATATGCGTGTATATCTTCCAAGTGACCGTCATCAGACAAAACACCTGATCGAGGCTCTGTTAAAGGATGAGAAACCCTCTTATATTCGTGTAGGCCGAAACCCGGTTGAGGATATTTATACAGAAGATAACTGCCCATTTGAGATGGACAAGGCAACTGTTCTGAAAGAGGGAACAGACGTAGCAATCATCGCTTGCGGTGAAATGGTCCGTCCAGCCTTTGAAGCTGCCAAATTACTGGAAGCACAGGGAGTTTCCGCAGCCGTACTTGATATGTACTGCGTAAAACCTCTTGATGCAGAAGGTGTTATCAAAGCTGCTCAGAATGCAAAGGCAGTGATCACGGTAGAAGAGCATGCACCATTTGGCGGACTTGGTTCCATGGTTGCACAGGTTGTTGGCGCTAACTGCCCAAAGAAAGTGCTGAATATGGCTCTGCCGGATGCTCCGGTTATTACAGGAACCTCTCAGGAAGTATTTGATTACTATGGATTAAATGCTGAGGGAATTGCAAAGAAGGCGGTTGAGGCTCTGAAATAATCAGAGGAAAACTGTTTTTGTCTTGAATGAAAGGATGCCAGAAGCGGGAAACAGTTGCACCTGGCATTTGCAAAATAAAATAACGGTGACAGATCCAGGCGTGACTGACAGGCTGTAGAAATGCAGACCCAGCTCAGGCACGCCTGACATTTTTTCAGAGAATAAGAGGTTAGCAAAGATGGCAAAATATATCATCAGTATTGATCAGAGCACCCAGGGGACAAAGGCCCTTCTCTTTGATGAGACAGGAAGCATTATGCGCCGTACAGACCGCCCCCATAAACAGATCATCAACGAGAAAGGATGGGTTTCTCACGATCCGGAGGAAATTTACGCAAATGTACTGGCAGTTGTGAAAGAACTGCTGGAAGGCATTGAGAAAGAGTGTGTAGTAGGTCTTGGCATCAGTAACCAGCGTGAGACATCTCTTGCCTGGAACAAGGTTACGGGAAAGCCATATGGAAACGCAGTTGTATGGCAGTGTGCCCGTGCAGTTGACATTTGTGCCCGTGTAGAGAAAGCAGGTGCAGCAGAGATGATCCGCAAAAAAACCGGAATGAACCTTTCTCCTTATTTCCCGGCTTCCAAGATCGCATGGCTGCTGGAAAATGAAGAAGGTGCAAAGGAAGCAGCTGAGCGTCATGAAATCTGCCATGGCACCATTGACAGCTGGCTTGTTTACAAGCTTACTGGTGGAAAGGAATACAGAACTGATTACTCCAACGCATCCAGAACCCAGCTGTTTAATATTTTTGACCTGAAATGGGATGAGGAGATTTGTAAATTATTTGGAATTGATCCGGCCAATATGGCAGAAGTGACAGATTCCGATGCCTGCTTTGGAGAAACGGATTTCGAGGGGCTTCTTCCGAAGAAAATCCCGATTTACGGTGTGCTTGGTGATTCTCACGGTTCCCTTTTCGGACAGGGCTGTCTTCAGCCTGGAATGATTAAATCCACCTACGGAACCGGTTCTTCTATTATGATGAATATCGGAGAAAAACCAATCCTCAGCACTCATGGTGTTGTAACTTCCCTGGCATGGAAGATTGGCGGCAAGGTAAACTATGTGTTGGAAGGAAACCTGAACTATACAGGTGCGGTTATTACATGGCTGAAGGATGATCTTCAGATTATTGCATCTCCCGGTGAGACTGGAACTCTTGCGAAGAAAGCAATCAAAGAGGACAGTCTGTATCTGGTACCAGCTTTTAGCGGTCTTGGGGCACCTTACTGGGATAGTGAAGCAAGAGCCTCTGTTGTGGGAATGAGCCGTACCACCCGCAAGGCGGAGTTCGTACGTGCAGCGCTGGAATGTATCGCATATCAGATCACTGACGTTGTACTTGCAATGTCTGAGGATGCCGGTGTTCCGGTAAAAGAGCTCCGTGTAGACGGCGGCCCCACCAGGAACGATTACCTGATGCAGTTTCAGAGTGATATCGCAGATGCCGGGGTTCTGGTACCAGACTCCGAAGAACTCTCCGCCATCGGACCAGCCTATGCGGCAGGTCTTCGCCTGGGCGTATGGGATGAGAGCATTTTTGGAAAACTCAACCGTACCTCCTACAAACCAAACATGGACACCGGCCTCCGCCAGCAGAAATATGCAGGCTGGAAAAAGGCAGTGGAATCTGTGATTACACATAAATAAAAATGCTGTCAGGAGACAGCTAAAAACCGTAACAGGAAATGTTTGCGGCAGGTTCCTATTATAGCTTTATCTGAACGCAGATAAGCATTCCCCCGCTCTAAGCGGCGGGTGAGAGGGGATGCTTATGTCCGCTTTACAAAACAAGCCAAAGTCCCGTTTCTGCCGGACTTTGGCTTGTTTTAAATATTCACTGTACTAGAGCCTGTTTGAAAAATCATTCCTGCAATCTGCACGCCCCATTTTGCGGGACTTTTGTCCCGAATTCAGTTGCCGTAGCCCGCTACGACGCCCTCATCCGGGACAAATTTCCCACAAACTGTGACGCACATCTTGCAGAAAGCATTTTCCAAACACGCTCTAGAGCCTTTTTCAAACACGCTCTAGTTTTGTTTCTCATCTATCCAATATACATAATGGTTCAGAACGGCGGCTTCGATGGCACCGTAGTTTTCTTCTTTTATTACTTTGATCAGTTGTGTATGCAGATTAACGAAATCATCCAGTTCATTTAAAGAAACAATTTTCTCCACGGTCTTTTTACGGGAGGGGATGGTAATTCTTGTTATGTAATCTGTGATGTTCACAAGCTGAATGTTCTTTGTAAATAATGCAATCTCACGATGAAACTCTTCATCAATACGAATTAGTTCATCAACGGAAGGAGCAGGACTTTGACATACCTGTTTCATTTTATCAATAAGAGCTTCTAGCTTCTGAATTTCTTCCGTCTGGGGCTTCTGTCGAAGAACTACATACAAAGTTCCAATATCCAGAACAGTACGCAGGGTAATAAAGCTTTGCCAGGTATCCTTCTGAAGGATGATTCCATATAACATAGGATCCAGCATTTTCTGGTTATAAGAATCACACACGAAGGTTCCCTCCGCCCTTCTTATCTGGACTACTCCGTATGCTTCCAGGATCTTGATCGCCTCACGGATAGAGTTGCGGGCAACGCCTAAATCTTTGGAAAGCTGCATTTCTGTGGGAAGCTTATCTCCAGGACCAAGCTCGCCATTAATAATTGCAGAAATAATTACGTCTATAACAGAATTAACAACAGATCTATTTTGCAAGGTGGTACTTAATATATTTTTTGTATTTTCCATATGCTATCACTCATTTCGTATTTTTTAGTGTTGAGCTGCGGGAAATTTCTCTTTGCATAACTTAAGATTGCAGGATTCTGGAAGGCTGCTCAGAATATCACGTATAGAACCCTCATTGCTATTCATTTCTCTGCGGGGGATAAGTAAAGCTTTCTGTGAAGATACATATAATATAAGTAATTTTCTAGTCCATATAATTTTGCAAAAGGAACTCCACTTGCAAGAAAAATGTTCATTTCCCTGTTTTGCCAAAACATTTTCTGAGTCAAACTCATATGTTATTATAGACTGTTTTTGGTGGAATTGTAAAGCTTTAAAATACAGCCAGACTGGAGTTATTACAGGGTTAAGCAGTCCAATCAGAACCAAAAGTAAGATTAGAAAATGATTTACCTGATTTTTTGTAAAATAGGCGGTTATCAGGAAGAGAAAACTCATTCCCAGACGGGTAGCTCCCATAGTACCATAGAATGTATGGCGCAGCAAATAGGAATAGATTTCTGATACATTTGGCTGACATTTGATTACTATTTTGGACTGCTTCATATTTTCACCTCAAAATCATGCACCGTATAACAGGTTTGGAAGCCAGGTGCTAAGTTGCGGAACAAGAGTTACAAGAAGTAATACACCGATCAACGGGACATAGTAAGGCATCATTGCTTTGACAATCTTTGCAAAAGAAGCACCTGTAATGGCCTGTCCAAGGAACAAGGCACTTCCGAAAGGAGGTGTGAAGATACCGATTACAACGTTTAAACAGATGATAACACCAAAGTGTACCGGGCTGACACCGAGAGAAACCAGTGCTGGAAGAAGGATTGGTGTGAATATCATGATTGCAATGTTGGAATCCATAAACATACCGATTACCAGGAATACAACGTTGATGATCAGAAGCAAAAGTACTGCGTTGTCAGTAAGCTTTAATACAGCATCCTGAACCATTCCTGGGATACCGGAGCGACTGATAACCTGTGCGAATAAGGTAGCACTTCCACAGATGAACATCATGGAAGCAATATTGGAGACGCTTTCTTTCGCTGTGTTTACAAGAGCTTTCAAGTTGACACCTTTGTAGAAGATTGCACCAATAATGGCTGCACTCACTGCTGCAAGGCTGGCAAGCTCTGATGGAGCAAAGGAGCCACTGTACATTCCACCTAGAAGAATGACAGGAACGCAAAATGCGGGGATTCCTTTCAGGAAAATCTTCAAGTGATGTTTGAAATCGCCTTCTTCGTGGTAGGTCGGCCAGTTCATCTTTTTTGCACGGTAGCCGACAACTGCCATCATACATACAGTAAGTATAAGAGCCGGAACAACACCTGCCATCAGCATGGTGATACCGGACTGCTCTGCATACAGTGCATAAAGCATCAGAGGAACACTTGGTGGAAAGATAGGTCCGATAGCAGAAGAAGCAAGGGTGATACCTGTTGCATCTTCAATGCTGTAGCCTGCATTTTCCATAGCTTTGATCTCAATTTTTCCAAGACCACCGATGTCTGCCAGCGCAGCACCAGACATTCCTGCAAAAACAAGAGATGCGATTACGTTTACCTGGGCAAGACCGCCTCGCATTTTTCCGATAGGGGTGATCTCTATGGAATGGAACAGAGAGTCTGTAAGGTTTACATTATTCATTAAAGTTCCAGCAAAAATAAACATTGGAATCGCAACCATGGTGATGGAGTTCATGGAAGATCCCATTTTCTGGATCATTACACTCATGTTCAATCCAATTGATAAAAAGTAGATGCCGGCTGTTGCGTACATTACGTAAGCTACAGGCAAACCAGTAGCTAACAGAATAAGAAATAAAACGATTATCGTTACTCCATTCATAAACTACTCCTTTCGTTTATTGTGGTGTCTGCTTATTGTCTTTTTTTACAAAGAAGTCCAGGAATTCAGTTATCATTTCAAGAATAGAAAGGAAGATTCCGATTCCGATGGAACCATAATACAGCCAATTTGGAAATTTAGAAGCTGCCAGTGCAATGTGACCAACTTTTCCCATATATCCTTTGAATCCGATCGCCATAAGGATCAGAACAAATGTAATAATCACAAAGTGGAGTAAATTCATAGCTGACTGCATTTTCGGCGGCATATGGTCGTACAGAGCAGTAACCTTCAAATTGGTGTTGTGATGAAGGTTTACCGGCATTCCAATAAAGAGCAGTACGATTACGAAGAAGCAGGCAATTTCATATCCCCAGACAATACTGTATTTAAAGACTTCTCTTGCCATTACAGTGATGAAAACAGTAAGGACAGAGCAATAAATGCAGACGGACTGAATGGGAAAAATTATTTTTTCAAGAATGTCCATGAAGGGACGGAGAATATTTTTTTCCATATAGTATTGAGTCCTTTCTGATACAAACTCTTCTTACTGGTTTCAAAATTGGGAGAAAAACCAATAAGAAGAGTTGTTAAGACTTAATTATTGTTCAACTGTAGAGCATATACTTATTAGTAGCCAAGATACTCATCCAGACGATCCAGGTATTCCTGATATTTTCCATATTTCTCAGATTTTAATTCATCTGTTTTAGCCTTGAATGCATCGATATCCAGACCATCTTCCTCAGTAATGATTGTCATGCCATTGTCGATACAGGTCTGACGATATTCTTCCTGATTTTCTTTCTGGCTGTTGTATGTCCAGTCTGCCATTGCCTTCTGAGCATCACGGAGAACCTGCTGGTCATCCTCTGATAAGCTGTCCCACAGATCTGTGTTGATAACACCAACTGCAGAATCATAAATGTGGTTTGTTTCCATAACGTATTTCTGGCAGTCCCATAACTGATAGGATACTAATGTAGAGTATGGGTTCTCCTGCCCTTCAACAGTACCTGTGGAAAGTGCGGTAGGAGTTTCGGTCCAGTCAATCGGAACCGGTGTTCCGCCTAAGCCTTCAACTGCAAGAGTGTATACGTCGTTTGTGATGGAACGGATCTTGTGGCCCTTCAGGTCGTCCGGAGATTTTACTTCAAAGTTGCAGGTAAGCTGTCTTGCCTCATAGGAAGCAGAAGTACCGAAGCAGGTCAGTCCACTGGCATCCTGGAAAGCTTCCAGAATCTCGGCAAGAACAGGATCGTTCTCAATATCCATAAGCTTCCTGTTATCTTCGCCATTCTTTACTAGATAAGGAAGGGAGAAGATTTCCATGTCGGAATATAAGCTGGAAAGCTGTGCGAAGCTAGAGTGAGTGATGTCGATCGTTCCCATTACAACACCTTCAACTGCTTCCTGGATTCCACCTAACTCACCGTTGTAGTAAGGCTGAATCTGGATGGTATCACTGTTTTCATTTACATAATCTACGAATACCTGTGTAGCCTGTCCATTTGTGGACTCCTTACTATTGTGCTGTGCAAGGGTCAGAACCTGTGCATCTGCCATAACTGTAGTGGACATTCCAAGACAGCTGATCACGGTCATACCAACGAGTAAAGTTTTAGCTAATTTATTTTTCATACGAAATTCTCCTTTTCTTTTTCACGATTCTTATATTCAGTTTTAAATGGACACCGGGAACCATACCAGCATTTCTCCGTTGCCTCTGTTGTCCCATGCAAAATATGGAATGAGTCGAATAGGAACTTTTTCTACATCACAGGAACGCAATGTCTGGTAAAGAGCCTCTTTGTCATCGTAATTTGATTTCTTAAATGTAAGAGCAGTTGTTTCAAGGGCAACCATTTTCTGGTCTGCGATGGTATAAGGCTTTGTGACAAAGTCAGCATTGAATGGAAGCCTTAAATCTCCAAGATCCTCTACAGATGCATCTGGTGTTTCCAAGCAGTAGAGAAGCGGTCCACGCTCAATGGCAACCTGTCCGATGTTTTCCTCTACAAACGGATGTGCAATAGTGTAACGAACCTGCATATCAAAGTAAAGTTCAACGGAATCCTTAGATGGATCAATGTCTGCCACTTCGTAATAGCTTTCGGAAAGGTCAGAGGTGATCGTCTGTACCAGCTCGCCATTTTTCTTTATATATCCCTTGTCAGCCCATGCCGGAATACGAAGCTTCAAGGAGAATGGAACATCTGATTTTGCATTGGAAAAAGTAAATACGATTTTTCCGTCCCACGGATATTCCGTTGTCTGAGTAATATCAAATTCAGCGCCATTTTCCAGAGCAATATGAGCCGTTGATGATCCGTATAAACCGGTGTAAACGCTGTCTTTTCCCTGGGTGTAAATATATTCACTGGATTCTGCAATGAATCTTGCCATGTTGGGCGGGCAACAGAAGCAGGTCAGTGTTTTCTGCCTCTGCAGTGGCCACATTACTTTGAAATCCAGTTTCTTGGTTCTTCGCAATGTGTTTTGGTAAAAATATTTGTTTCCAGACAAGCTTACAGAAGCAAGTGTCAGGTTCAGCATGGAGCGTTCAATGATATCGAAATATTTTGCTTCCGGATGGATGGCAAACATTCGATAGTTCCACATGATATTTCCAAGTGTTGCACAGGTTTCGTTGTAAGCAGTAATATTAGGAAGCTGATATTCATATCCAAAGGCTTGATGTACGTAATATACCCGAACTCCATTCAGATGATCAAAAAGGCCATACGGGGAAGTGCCAGTGTATAATGCACCGCAGCCGCCGTTGATATAAAGCTTTTTCTCCGTACAGTTTTTCCAGACTGCATCAAGCACTGTGGCAAGGGATTCGTCTCCATTCTCCGCATAGACATCAGCAACTCCGGCATACAGATAAGTGGAACGTACTGCATGTCCGGTGATCTTCCGATGCTCATGAAGGGGGTGACTGTCCTGATTGTCATCGGAGCCATTTTTTACCAGGTCACGAACCTGCAATGCCATTTCTGCAAGTCTGAGATAACGTGGGTTGTCTGTTACACGATACAATTCAACCAGTCCCATATAATGGGAAGGGCAAACCTCTGTCTGAGCTTCTCCCTCTTCTATGTATTTCTTATACAGGTTTTCCAGGTATTCAGCTGCATGGAGTGCAACGTTCAGGAAGTTATCTTTTCCAGTAATACGTTTGTGGATACATGCTGCTGTAAAAAGGTGTCCAAAGTTGTAAACCTCAAAGTCATTGATGTCACCAAGCCTGGAATTTCCTCCCTGCCTATCTGCAATGATCTGTTTGGTGGAGATGTAACCATCTGGCTGCTGGACACTGGCAATCAAATCAATGTAGGAATCAATATCCTCGGCCAGTTTCTTATCGTCTCTTTTGGCCATTACGTATATTGCCGCTTCCATCCATTTGTAAAAATCTCCATCTCCAAAGGGGGTTCCCTGATGCGTTCCGTTGTGGAGTCCAGCTGCTACTCGGAAATTCTCAACAACGTGGAAGGTGGGGGAGGTGTCTTCAAACATCTGGCGAATGTGTGGGACAGTAATGTCGGCACAGGCATTAAAACGATCCTTCCATAAACCTTCGTTCCAGTCTACGTTGAGAGCCGGTACAGGAGACACTCTGGCATTGGCACTTTTTCGAGTGTCGATTAACATAATCATACTCCTTTCTCATATTTGATTTTTTAATGATTCTTTTGAAAATAATAGGGAGTGCTGGTGAAAACTAAATGTAACAGTGTAATGAATTTGCAGGATATTTTACAAGATGTCATGTTTTATACTGTTCATTAGGTTGGTCAGATGCTTAAAAGAGATAATATCCTACGTTCAATGTCCTACATTGGAGCTGTCTAAATATTACAATATTTTCTAAAAGCAGACAATAGATTTTTGAAAAAAATATTCAATTCGTGTTTAATGACAAAAATTTAAAACGTAAAATATATATTT
>ERZ1035006.2092-NODE-2092-length-11894-cov-3.846355_pt1 | contig 11894 bp, 9 predicted proteins | sample MGYA00520694_ERZ1035006 | MGnify/ENA primary metagenome ERZ1035006 (study PRJEB33766, sample SAMN09781746) | gut metagenome | biome: gut microbiome | host: Homo sapiens | place: Madagascar | study: EMG produced TPA metagenomics assembly of the PRJNA485056 data...
CACCCACTGATGCGGGGCATCGTCTTCGGAACGCGTATTCCAAATCAATTTCGGAACAAACGTCAACCGAAGTTCTGGGGGCGGCACAATAACAGCAAATTTACCTAACTCCGTCCAGCGCTTGGCCGTCGCACAAGGCATCCATGCCAGAAAATCCGTTTGCGGCAAGATAAATGGTGACGTATTGAAGTAAGGAAACACCATCGACGGCATCCCGAGCTCAGCCAAACGCGTCCAGGGACGTCCCGCGTCTTTGCCGGGCATCACCTGCGTAAAGGACATCAAGTCCTGCACCGTGATTTCGCCATAGTCCAAAAGCGGATGGCCTTTTCTCACCATCCAAACGTACGACTGCGGTGCAAGATCGTAAACCACCAAATCGGCACGCTTGGGTGGCAAGGGGTGAATTGCCAGATCGGCTAATCCTCTTCTGAGTTCATCAACCAATTGCTGACCGTTTGAAACGACACCGAACTCAATAGCCAGCGACGGTGCCTCTTTGTGTAGCAGCCCCAGGATCGGCACCAAATAGTTCAAAAGCCCGTTGTCATACGTCAGGATACGAAAAACGCCTTTGGCGTCGGCAGGCAAAAACGTATGCCGATCGTTTTCGAATTTGCTCATGGCGCTCAAAATCTGTCGAATCGTCGGCAATTTGGCGCGCATTTTTTCTGTGGGTGCAAGCCCCGCTCCCGTTCGCACGAAGAGTTCGTCGCCGAAATAAGCACGCATTTGCCGCAACTGTCGGCTCGCAGCCGAGACGCTGATCCTGCACTCTTCAGCCGCACGCTGCAATTCTTTGGTGCGGCAAATCGCATCGAGCAACTCGATATTGCCGATGCTTCTCATCGATTCCGACATGTTCTCTTCTCGCAACATGGCAAATTTGCCATGATGATCTTGTTATTTGTGCACATTTTCTGCGGGAAAATGCATCTAGGGATTTTAGAGTAGAAACTCTACAATTTTCGGCAGATGTAAAAACAATCGGCGCGTTTCCCGTTTCGAGATAACGGCCGATAACAACAAATTCCACATTGGAGAGAGAAACATGTCCGGAATTACCCGTCGCGACTTTGCGCGACTCACTGTTGTATGTGCAGCCTCTGCCGCCACACCCATGCTTGTGCACGCCTTCGGCGGCCCCTCTGGTCCCGCCACGATCTACAAGAATGTCGGCCATCTGGGTGAACTCATCACCAACCCGTACAAGATTGCGCCGCTCACGGCCATCGTCAGAAACGGCGGCTACGTCGTTAAAAACGCCAGTGTACGCGTTGTTCCCAAGGAAGGCGGTCAGGAAATCGCCTACAAGGTTTCCAACGCTCAGCTTTTGACGCACGGCGGGATTCCCGTCTTTGGTCTGTATCCCGACTATGCCAACACGGTTGAAATCACATACGATCGCGTCTTTAACGGCAAGACCGAACACTTTACCGACACGGTCAAGATTCGTACCCAGCCCGTGTATGGCCTAAATCCCTTCCCGAAGGCCGTCGTCAAAAAGCCCGCCACGGGCAAATTTGCCGATCGTCTCTACTACATCAACAACATCGGCGGCAACAACAATACGCGTCACGCCGTGTGGAACAACCCCGAAGGCGGCGCCCTGCAATGGTCGTCTTATCCCTTGAACATGGTCATCGACACCAAGGGCGAAGTGCGTTGGTTCCTGTATCCTGAAGGAATCTTTGATGTCGACTCGCTCTATGACGGCGGCATCATGATGGGCTTGCGCCAGAATGAAGACGGCGCCATCAGCTGGGGCTACGGTCAGCACTATGTGAAGTACGACATTATGGGTCGCAAGATCTGGAATCGTCGTCTGCCCTACGGCTACAACGACTTCAGCCACACGTTGGACGCTGCCCAAAACGGTCACTACTTCTTACGCGTGGCGTCGTCCAACCTTAAGCGTCTGGACGGTCGCAACGTTCGCACGGTGCGCGACATGATCATCGAAGTCGACTCCGACGGTACGGTAATTGACGAATGGCGTTTGTGGGAAATCCTCGATCCCTATCGCAACACGGCCATTAAGGCGCTTGACCAGGGTGCCGTTTGTCTTAATATCGATCCGAAGCTTGCCGGTCATACGCTCTCAGACGAAGAACTGCAAAAGCTCGACTCCGAAGGTCACTTCGGCGACATCGTGGGTACGGGGCCGGGTCGCAACTGGGCGCACATCAACTCCGTCGATTACGACCCGACTGACGACTCCATCATCCTGTCGTCTCGTCACCAATGCGCCGTCATCAAGATCGGTCGCGACAAGAAGGTCAAGTGGATTTTGGGTGCCTCTCGCGGCTGGAAGAAGCCTTGGAGCGATTTGCTCTTGAAACCGGTCGACGCCAAGGGCAAACCGCTGAACTGCGGCGACGCTTCTTGCACGGATACGACCTTCGACTGGACGTGGACGCAGCACACGGCCTTTAGAATCGACACCAAGTCCAACAAGAAGGTTATGTATCTGTCTGTCTTTGACAACGGTGACGGTCGTGCATTCGATCAGCCGCCGCTGCCTGACATGAAGTATTCTCGTGGCGTGATCTACAAGATCGATCAGGAAAAGCGCACTGTTGAACAGATCTGGGAATACGGCAAGGAACGCGGTCACGAATGGTTTAGCCCTGTGACGAGTATTGTCGAATACATGCCTGACAAAGATTCGATCGTTGCTTACGCTGCCACGGCAGGCGCTCACTACGATCTCAAGACCGGCGGTTTGGCTTCGGCACCCAACCCCTATCTTGACGAATTCGAATGGGGCTCTACGGTTCCTGCTGTCGAAATCCAGTTGCTCAACACCACGGGCTACCAAGCCTTTGCGTTTGATGTGACGAAGGCCTTTAACGGCAAGACTCGCTAATCGTTTCTGAGTTGCGAGCCTCATTGTCCGGCTTTGGATAATGAGGCTCGTTTTATTGGCAGATTCGCGACTAATGACTAGCTGACTCTCGGCACAGAGAACTCCTTACAAACCCAATGCTGTAACCATTCTTGGGCTTTTTACTGCCCTCCGATCTCTTTCCCTTCTCGCTTGTTTTCTGTAAACATCTGCTAAGTCATTTTTTACAGATTAGCAGAAACTCTTTCGACTCAATTCCACCAAAAGACACTTGGCCGTTCTCCTGCCCTGCTCCAGAGCATTACCCTGAGCACGGGGGGCAAATTCGCCTTCTCTATCCGGCAATCGGGTGCCCCAATTTCGCTAAGTGGATCGTTGCAGGCGCTTTAGTCTGAAGCTTCAGTGTCAGAACAAATGTATCTAGCGCTGATCATCGATTTTGTTCATGAGTTTACACAACCAAAATTGTCTCGACCTAACAACGCGAATCTTGAATTTTTATTAATTACTTGTGTTATCCCTAGTCCTTAATAGCAAATGTCGATAACATGGTCTATGAGAATATATCTAAGAAATAATTAAGAAGATGCTCTTTTTTGACTCAGGATGACCGCCATGAGATCGCAAGCCCCCCCCCCGATTTGAAGTTCCGCTACAGTCCTGTTTTTTGGGCGATTCTCTCATCTTTGATTTGCTCTGCTCACGCCTCTGAAATAACAGTTAAGGATATATGGCTCAGTCAATATGGAGCATCTGTCAAAGAATGGTCATATACATACAAGCCTACCGCGTCAATGACGACAACCGCATCGCGTGATCAGGGTTTTTATGGGTTAATCGGGGATTCAAATGATACTGTGGCCAATCCGGATCTTTATCTGAGCTATGGGGACTCTTTTGATTTTAATCTGTCTATAAGCGGGGACGCGTCTGATAAAAACCATTCGGCAGTTCTCATCACCGGCGAAGGGGTTTATTTTGACTTCATATCCGATTCTTTAACCATCAAAGTTAACAACCTCGCCACCGTGCAAGGCGCTTTTACAATTGCTGCAACAAATACAGTTAAGTCGGATAACGGCATTCAAAATGCTCCTGCAACCTTTCCTGGCGGTACCATCAACATTGCATCCAGCAAAGTTGTACTCGACACAACAGAACGCGATGGTTTATTGTCAAATCTCGGGGGGCTGAATATTGTCGGTCATGGCTCATTGATTAAGTTTTGGGATTCTGACGCAATCAGAAAGTTTAATAGTGAGAACCCCGATTTCAACAAACTTGGGGTCGAAAGCGCGGCGATAACTGTTCAAAAATTAGGAACAAACTCCAAAGGTTACGTGTTCGGCGCAAACGTCGACAGCGGTACGCTTGTTTTAGCAGCCGATGACAAAATCACTTTCAATGTTCTCTCCCTTGCAAAGCAATACACTCAACCGGCGCAAGGATCCAAACCGGCAACGACGATCGAAGGACATGCATTCGGGCTGTATAGTAAACGAGGAACTATAAGCAACTCTGCGACTCTGGATATCAATGTCAGCACTATCGGCACCTGCGATGCTGACCAATGCGAAGATAGTGAATACAAAGGTACAGGTTCTACTTTCGGCATCTACGCAACCTCTCAAAGCGGTAGAAATGAAGGGGTAGCGAAGATCGAAAGTACCGGAGATATCAATATCAGCTCTTTATCGGACTCACAATTGGCCGTTGGAATTTATTTATCCGACGACGGCACAACAGGCACCTTTGTGGGCAACTTGAACCTCAACTCCATTCAAAGCAATCAAGACGATGCCTACGGGTTATTCGTCACCACCGATGCCGTACTGACTGCCAACGGTGGTTTTATAGCCAATATCAATAAAGACGGTCTCGACAACCGGCTCAAAAAGGCTCGTGCTATTGAGGCTTTAGGCGGAGGTCAGGTAAACATCAATACACAAGGTCAATCTTTGGTTTTGGTGGACGGAGACCTTCACACACGCCCTGAATCTGCCGAACCGAGCACCTCCTCCGAAGTGTACATCGGTGTCCAGATTGAGATTCTGAGCTGGACAGTTCGCAAACAAGAAATTGAATTAAGGATGGCATTAAACGACGCTATACGGGCGACCGATACTGAAGCCACCCTTGATGAGCCCGGGGTTGAGGATCAGTACCAAAAAGAAAAAATCACCTTCGTGATGAACCGTGCTGACTCCTTCCTAACAGGCGCAGCCAACGGCAACATCGATATGACGGTTGCCTCCGACACGCTCTGGGAAGTGACGGGCGATAGCGACTTTACACAGTTATGTGCAACGGGCGGCCTAATCGATTTGCACCACGCAAACAAACAATTCAACAAGTTGAACCCCTTCCAGAAAGTGACGGTTCAGACGTTGTCGTCTACGAGCCAATATGCCCAAGGCGCAACACCGTCCACTTTTGTCATGAACACCGACATCATGGGCGAAGGTGTTGAAGTCCTATCCTTTGACGGTACAACGTTCTACAAAAAAGCAGAAGGTGACGGTCTGAAAAACCGAACCGGAACCGTCATCGAAGAAGGCTTTTTCACCAAAAACCCGACCTACACCTTTAACGGCGAAGAAGTCGAAATCGAAGTCAAGGGCTTTAAAGAAGAAGACGTCAACACGCTCATGAGTCACGAGCTGCGCCACGGCGACTTCTTAAATGTCGTGACAAGTAGCGGAGCCCAAACCCACTACGTGCAGATCGTCGACAACTCCATTTTGGACGGTCAAATCGACTACACGAACCAAGTGCTGAAGTTTGCTACAACGCCAGCCAACGTCACGCTCATCACCCGCGCCGTTGAAGACGATACTTCCGCCTTCAAATACTTACCCAAGGTCTGGACAACAACGCATACCGATCAAACGGTCAAGGACGGTACGGTTCAAGATGTAGATGCTGTCGTCAGTAACGGCACCATTCGCGAAGAAGCCGTCAACACAACCTGGTTTACGCGCGAAGAGTACGAAAAACTGGTTGCCCAAGGTTCTTTGATCACAACGGAAGATAACAGCACAACCATAACTGACGGCATGATTGACTACTGGATATCGGGTTATGAAAAGCAAATCAACAATCCGGGCGACATGGTCACTAGCCTTTACGGCATTCAATTCAACCAAGCACAATTAACGACGTTGCGCAAGCGTCTCGGCGAAGTGCGTTACGGTGCGCAGGACGGCGTCTGGATCAGAGCCTTGACGCAAAAAGACGGCACAAGCGGTATCGCCACCGCCGGTTATGAACAAAAGCTCTATGGTCTCAATCTCGGTATCGACCGTTTGGTTTCCGTTGAGGAAGAAAAAATGTGGTTGGTGGGCGGCAACCTCAAGCAGGCGCACGCCACGCAAGAGCTTTTGGGCACCCGAGGCGAAGGTGAAACCGACTCCTACGGTATCAACCTTTATGCGACTTGGGCCAATTACCACGGCAGCTATGCCGACTTCGTGTTGTCGTTCGACTGGTTTAAACAGACAATGAACACCGCTAACGACAACGGAGTAAGAGTAAGCGGCAAATACAACACATGGGGTGCCGGCGCTTCCATCGAAATCGGTCGCATGTTCTCGTCGGGTGACGACGATCTGAGTTGGGGGCCCTGGTATCAGCATTGGTTCCTGGAACCGCAGGCACAACTGTCCTACTACTGGCTCAAAGGTAAAGACTTTGAGCTGAGTAACGGCGCTAAAGTCCGTCAGCGCAATTTGGACAACCTGATTGGTCGTTTGGGTCTCGTTTTAGGCAAAAAGTTCAATTACGGTGAAGACCGCGAAGAAATCGACAAACGTTACTCTCAGTTCTACATCAAGGGCGGTATTAAGCACAACTTCTTGGGAACACGCTCCGTATACGTTGGATCGGATAAGTTTGAGGCCGACGATATCGGCACTACGACTTTCTATTACGGTCTTGGCTTTGACTGGAACATCGCCGACCAGTGGCGTTTCTATTTCCAAGCCGAACGCGAAAAAGGCGATGGTTATGAAAAGGACTATGAAATCAGTGCCGGTTTGAAGTGGCAATACTAAACAGGAATCGAACTTTGAAATCAACGGCTGGACCGACTAAACCGGCTTTGAACGTGTCGCCTGCCACGTGCCCATAACTCAATTCGACCTGAGGCTCGACAAACATATGATCTTCCACAAAGCTGAAGCGATAACCCGTTTCTGCAGATAAGCTCAATGCATTGGCATCGGTCTTGCCGGTCATGTCGCCTGCGATCGCAAAGTCGTTTTCCAAGCGCGAATATTTGGCGATTAAGTCGACGTAGGCACCGCACTCTGCCAACCACGAGCCGTTGTCAAATGCCTGTAGTACTTTGATATTTATCTCACCTTTCGTATACAATAAATGAAGACAATCGTGTACACATTTGCGATACGGAGGTAGTATGCAATTTTATACGAGACGAGAATTACGATCTACACCCAAGGCTCTTTGGGATAAATTGGAACAAGACGGTGAAGTTGTCATCACCAATAACGGCAGACCCTCCGCAGTGATGATTAATATTGCTGACGGTGCATTTGAGGAAACTATAAGAGCTGTGAGGCAAGCAAAGACAATGATGGTGCTCAATGCAATGCGTTTGGAGGCTGCCAAACAGGGGCCTTTCACTGAAAAGGAGATTGAAGACGAAATTGCAGCTGTTCGAAAGGCGAAAAAAGCTTAAGAGGACATTGCAATATGTTGGTTGTTCTTGACACAAATATACTTGTTTCTGCAATTCTTACACCAGCTGGCAAACCCGGATGGCTCGTTAATCAAGTAGTAATGGGAAATTTCAAGCTTTGTTACGACTACCGAATTTTGGAGGAATACCGAGACGTTTTGCTGAGACCAAAATTTCACGTAACGGAGGCGTATTTAGATTTCCTGCTAGATAACCTGACCTATGACGGTGTCTCAGTTGTTCCGCCATCAATTAATGAGCCATTTATTGATGAAGACGACAAAAAATTTTATGAAGTCGCTAAATTTTGCAATGCTCCACTGATCACTGGCAATCTACGACACTATCCCAAAGATTCTTTAGTCAAAAGTGTAAGTGATTTCTGCTCAAGCTTTTTAATGTAATATAGTCTGAATTTCTTGACACCCCTAAATCGAAACACATTGGTGATTTGAAATCGTCATCTTCATTGGAAAGCGCCCACCCCCAAACTCCCGCCTTTGTTAAACTATGCGCGGGAGTTTGCATTTTTACTGAGTACTCTGGCGTAATTACGGATAGACAAAAAATGTACATGAGGCCGCAGTAGACGTTTGGGGCCGCACCCTCTATGATGAAAGTTAATAGGCTCCGGCGCGCTTATCAGGCTGCGTACCCTTTGGTTCTATTACTTCAAAACCCTCAACGCCTCTTCCACATCGCCATAGCGCTTGACATTCGATCCATCCGGCAACGTCTCAGCCTCTTACAAAGCCGCAAGCGTCTCTTCATTCAACTCGGGCAAGCGCACTGCAAACGGCAAGCCCCCGCAAAGCAACGACTGTCGCATGAATACATTTAGCGCCGTCTCTAAATCCATCCCCAGCTCGTCGTACAAGGCTTCGCATTGCTCTTTGACATCCTTGTCCGTACGAAAACTCAATGTCACCGTCTGAGCCATCTTCTTCTCCTAAAACAAATTCCCTCAAGTGTAACAGCTGCACTTTTGTCCGATACCAAAAAGAAAAAGGAACCGCCACAAAACGATCCCCTTCTCAATTTAGCCTCAAGGCACAAATCAAGCCGCATCCTTCGTCAAAGGCTTGATCTCCGCGAGATTAAAGAGCAACTCCACACCGGAGCCCGGTGCATAAAGTCTGGAACTCGAACGATTCATCACGTCCACCGTCAACGTTGTGCCCTTGGCCTTAATACGATAACGAATGACGTTACCCAACAGCTGATGGCTTTCCACCACCGCAGGCACCGCAGGCGAGCACGTCTCGGGATAGTGACCGTTGGCTTCCTTCACAAAGACCGATTCCGGACGCACGGCAAGCAAATCCCCTTGAGCTTCAAAACCGATCAAATCTCGCGCCTCAGTGGGCGTCAAAAGGTTGTAAGACCCGATAAAGCGTGCCGCAAACTCGGTCGTGGGAGAAAGATAAACTTCTTCGGCAGTGCCGATTTGAAGGAACTTGCCCTTGTGCATGAGGAAAATACGATCACTCATGGTCATGGCTTCTTCCTGATCGTGCGTCACGAAGATCGTGGTCAAATGTAATTCTTTTTGAATCTCGCGAATCTGTTCACGCAGGTTGCGACGAATGCGCGCGTCAAGGGCCGACAGCGGTTCGTCCAACAACAAAATACGAGGCTCTGTCACAAGCGCGCGTGCCAAGGCCACACGTTGCTTCTGACCGCCCGAGAGCTGCTGCGGATACTTCTTTTCGTGCCCGATCATTTCGACAATGGTCAAAGCCTTTTGTACGCGCTCGGCGATTTGGTCTTTGTCCATCTTCTGCATTTTGAGACCAAAGGCCACGTTTTCGGCTGCCGTCATGTTCGGAAACAAGGCATAACTTTGAAACACCATGCCGATGCCGCGCTTCTGCGCCTTGACGTTGGTGATGTCCTGGCCGTTGACAAAAATCTGACCGGCATCAGGTGTTTCAAGGCCAGCCAAGCAGCGCAGAAGCGTCGACTTGCCGCACCCAGAGGGTCCGAGCAACGTAATAAATTCGCCCTGCGCAATGTCAAAGTTCAAATCGGTAAAAACGGGGGTGTTGCCAAACTTCTTGGATAAGCCCGTGACTTTTACGTAGTCTTGCATAATCGGTTAACTCATTAACGGCAAAGGTTTCAAAAATTCTTTTCTCTTACTCTTCTTCGATGTGCTTGTGTTCACGCTTGGGGCGCGAGATATACATGGCCACCCACGTAAGAATCAAAGTGAGGAAGAAGTAAGTCGCAACGATACCGGCGTTCAAATGGCCGCTTGTCATGCGCTTGGTGTAAAGGTAAATCTGAAGCGTCTCAAAGCGAGTGCCCACCAAAATATTGGCAAACACGAATTCGCCCATCAAGAACGAAAAACTGATAAATAAAGACGCCAACAGAGCACGGTTAAGATTGGGCAGAATGCAACGCATAAAGGCGCTGAAAGTGTTCGCACCCAATAAGTGTGCGGCGTCAATCAAGTCCTTCAAATTGATACCTTCCAAACCGTTGGCCAAAGCTCGATACATGAAAGGCACCGTGATCGTAAAGTAGGTCCCGATCAAAATCCAAGGCGTGCCCACAATGGGCAGGGGATCGCCTGCGTAGATCTGCAACAGACCGACGGACGAGACCACCGGCGGCACGGCAAACGGAAGAATGATCACCACTTCCATCCACTCTTTAAGTTTCGGGAAGTAGTAAAACACCGCAAAGACCATGGGCAACACCAACAAGGTCGAAAACGCCAAGGTCGCCAAACAGATCAAAAAGCTTCGACCCAAAGCCGCCATAAAACGAGGATCGTGTACGAGTTGGTTCACCCACTTCAAGGTCAAGCCGTCGGGCAATACTGTGGGGCCCCAGTGGGTACTGAAGGCATACAAAACCGTTGCCACAATGGGCAGAGCCAACATCAAAACGACAAGCCCGATCACGACACCGTGATAGACCGATGCCCAATCAAAGCGCTTCTTGGTATTAAGCGACATGGTAGGACCTCCTGATCAACCAACGATAAACGGCCGTGACAAAGCCCAAGACAAAAATCAACAAAACGGACAAGGCAGCTGCCATATTGGGCTGGAAGAAAATGTCGCCCACCACCAACTGACCGATACGGATGGTCACGAGGTTGTAGTTACCCACCGTTAAGGCATAGGCACTTGCGTACGCACCCATGGCATTGGCAAACAAAATCGTAAAGGTGCCCGACAAAGCCGGCATCATGACAGGAATCGCGACACGCATCCAGTAGTCAAAGCGCCCAGCGCCCATCGTGCGCGCAGCTTCTTCCCACTCGGGCTTTAAGGCTGCAAAGGCAGGAAAAAGAAGCAAAATGCCTAACGGAATCTGAAAATAGGTATAGATCAAAAAGAGCCCGTGGATGCCGTAGACGTTGAAATTGTCGATGAGACCCCACTCTTTCAAAAGCAACGTCAACGATCCGTTAAAGCCCAGAATGATGATAAAGGCAAAAGCAAGCGGCACGCCCGAGAAGTTACTCGTCATGTTGGTGAAACTCACCATCCAGTCGCGCACGCGCCCCGGGACTTTCTGAAGGCTTGCAGCAGCAAAAGCGGCAATTAAAAGACCCACCAAGCTTGAGCCGAAACTCAACCACAAGGAGTTACCGAAAGCCTGAATATAGAAAGCGTCGCCAATGAGTTCAGCATAGTTTCCGATACCCCAAACTTCGTCTTCTTCCACCCAAAACGAGTTGATCAAGACCCAGATCATGGGCACGATCTGGAAAGCAAAGAAAAACAGTGTAAAAGGCACCAGTAGCCCGGCATGACCGAGTTGCGAGAGCCGATTGGTTTGCGCTGCCATTATGTCGCCCAAATATCCCGATATAAAAACGAAAAACACGAAGAAAGGACGCTGCGAGCAAATCTTCACTCGGCGCCTTTTTCGTCATGTAACGGATTGTACCGAGACTAACCTCTCTGTGCCTAATTCGATGACAAAAAGATGACAAACTTTGCCCCTCGGCAAGAATCGAAAAAGTGGGGCTTCACAACACAAAGCATGGTAGCCTATCGCAAACTCAAAAAGACCGATGCACATCGAATGGGGAACACTATGTCCACACAAAAGGTGCCTGCTACACAAAAGCGCCAAGCAAAGCCCGGTGACACCCAAAATGCCGTTGAAGACTTGGAAGACATCCGAATTGCCGAACAAACGTTAGAGCGCATCCGGCGCGGTAAAGAGCGAACCTACACTTCCGATGAGGTTGAAAAGCTTCTTACCCCGATAAGTCGCCGCTTTGAGCGCACACGAGTATTTGCCAAATCACGATTTAGTAAATCCTGATTTAGTGTTTTGTTTGATTTGGCGCAAATCCTCCAATCCTCCTTTTTGCCG
>ERZ1035006.2095-NODE-2095-length-11880-cov-5.597209_pt1 | contig 11880 bp, 11 predicted proteins | sample MGYA00520694_ERZ1035006 | MGnify/ENA primary metagenome ERZ1035006 (study PRJEB33766, sample SAMN09781746) | gut metagenome | biome: gut microbiome | host: Homo sapiens | place: Madagascar | study: EMG produced TPA metagenomics assembly of the PRJNA485056 data...
AAATTACTTCAACGCCGGACAACCACATCCATTTTCCGACCGGCAGTTCTTCAGGCAAAACCAAGTCGCCGAATGCCACGCGCTCCAGCGCCTCGACGCGGTTTCCGGCTGCCGCCACCATGCGTTTGACCTGGTGATATTTGCCGCTGGTAATCGTCATATCGAGCGTTCGCTCGTCGATTTTGACAACCTCTTGGGCTTTAAGTTCCGTTTTTTCATCGACAAGCTTCACGCCTTTTAAAAGATCGTCCACAGTCTTCTGACTGTAGGGGTGTTTACAGGTGACGCGATAGCGCTTGGCGACGTGCTTTTTAGGGTGTGTGAGGCGATGTTGCAACGCTCCGTCGTCGGTCAACAACAAAAGTCCCGTGGTATCGGCGTCGAGCCTTCCGACAGGCTGCATGCCGCGCACACGCATCGGAACCGGCAAAAGCGTCATGACGCTCGGATGGTGCAACGGCTTTTGCGAGCACTCGTAACCGGCCGGTTTATTTAATAAAATCAAAGCCTTTTCGCAATAGGGCCATGTCTGTCCGTCAACGGTAAACGATGCTCCGAGGACATCGACCTCGGCATCGGGATCCGTTTCAAGTACGCCGTTAAACGTCACTCGCCCCAAAGCGATCAAACCGCGGCACTCGTGACGAGTGCCGAAGCCTTGCGAGAAAAGAACCTGTTCGAGTCTCATAACTGTCTCTTTTAGCGGTTGAAATCAATCACCAACGGTGCATGATCGGAAAACTTTTCGTCTTTATAAATAAACGCACTCTCGGCCTGCTTAGCCAAACGGTCGGTCGCAAACATATAGTCGATTCTCCAACCGACATTTTTAGCTCTGGCCTGTCCGCGCTGACTCCACCAAGTGTATTGCTCCGGTCGGGGATCGAGTTCTCTGAAAACGTCGTGCCAGCCGTTTTCATCCAAAATCTTCGTTACCCACGCGCGTTCTTCCGGTAAAAAGCCCGTGTGCTTCAAATTGCCCTTCCAGTTTTTGATATCGATTTCCTTGTGCGCAATATTGACGTCGCCGCAAATTAAAACGTCCCGACCGTCGGCTTTGAGTTGCTGCATATGCGCCTCGAAAGCATCCAAAAAACGATATTTGGCCTCTTGACGATCGTCACCCGAAGTTCCTGAAGGAAAATAAACGGAAACAATCGTCAGCCCCTCAAAGTCGATTTGAACGTAACGCCCTTCGTCATCAAATTCTTTCACACCGAACCCCGTTATGACGGACTTAGGCTCGATTTTCGACCAAATCCCGCACCCGGAATACCCGCGTTTTTGCGCACAATGCACCCAGGATCGATAGCCCGGGCGCTCGCGGATCTGCGTCGACAAGTCGACCTCTTGCGCTTTGAGCTCCTGTACACACAGCACGTCGGCATCTAAAGCGCCAAACCAATTCCAAAAACCTTTTTCGGTTGCCGAACGAATTCCGTTGGCATTAAAAGTCACGACTCGCAACACGAATAAACTCCACAGCAAAAATTTGCCTACAATTGTATTTCTCACGCGAGCCTGCAACCAGGTCGCTTCAACGACATATCATAGGTCCACAATTATGCCTTCCAATCACGCTCAATTTATTGAATTTGCTCTCAATGCCAATGTTTTGCGTTTCGGCGAATTCAAAACCAAAGCCGGCCGCATGAGCCCCTACTTCTTCAATGCGGGTTTGTTCAACACCGGTTTATTGCTCGATCGCCTCGGGGCTTTTTATGCACAGGCGCTTTTGGCCGCCCGTAACGAGGGTCGCATCGAATTCGACATGCTCTTCGGTCCGGCTTACAAAGGCATTCCTCTAGTCTCGACCGTGGCCATGAACTTGGCACGTTTGGGACTTGACTGTCCGTGGGCATTTAACCGTAAAGAAGCCAAAGATCACGGCGAAGGCGGCACCGTGATCGGCGCTCCGCTTTCCGGTCGCGTTGTCATCATCGACGATGTGATCAGTGCCGGAACGTCGGTTCGCGAGTCCGTGAGTCTGATTCGTGCCTGCGGCGCAACCCCGAGCGGCGTGTTGATTGCATTGGATCGTATGGAAAAGGGCGGCAACGCCGAAGTGATGACGGAAACATCGGCCTCACAAGATGTGGAAACCACGTTCGGTATGCCCGTGGTGAGCATTGCCAATTTGCATGACCTGTTGAGCTTTATGGACGGCGACTCCCCTGCCGCTCAGCACGCTGCCAAATACCGTGAAGCCGTGACTAACTATCGAAACAAGTACGGCGCTTAAACCGCATCCGCTTGTCGCAATAACAAAAGAGGTCCCGTCCGAGTATCGTACTCGAACGGAACCTCTTTTTACCTTACCGGAGCAGCTCTCTTACCAACCGCATCCCGGGCCGCGACGGCCGTGGTAACCCTGCCAATCGCCGTTACCGTGCCAGTCGCGCATATGACCGTGGAAACCCGGACCGCGGCGATCTCCGCGCATTCCGTGACCGTATCCCGGACCGTATCCCATGCGCATAGCGCATCCGGTCGTGGCAGACGGTTCATAGCGATCGAACTGCGCCACCTGTTCGGGCGTCATGGTCTTGACCAAATCGCCGCGCAATTTCGTCACGCGATCGTTTAACTTGGTACGCATGTCATCGTGGGCGCTCTTCCAATCGAGCATGTCCTGACGCGTTTGCGCTTCGGGCACGTTCTTGTTGTGCCAGGCGGCGTGCTCGACGTCGGCCTTTACGCGTGCTTCGACATAGCGATCGTATGCTGCTTGGCTCTTACCCTGAATTTCGATGTATTTGGCCAAAGCGGCGTATCCGTCCTGCAAGTTGGCTCGCACGGCATCGGTATCGATCTGCATTTGCACTTCGGGGCGCATTTCCGGGTGATGCCACGGTGCGGCATACAAAGTGCTGCTGACAGCAACCAACGACACCGCAACGGCAACCAAGGTTTTCATTTTGGACATAGTTTCTCTCCGTTTTTAAGTTGTCTCGAGCTGTATTTAGGGTGCCCGACACATCTTGATCAATGATGGATTTCCGCCGTTTTCATCGGCTTCATCCTTTTCGTTGATCGCACTTTATCGGGGATTGCAGATACCTCCTACACGGCAAGTAAAGGCGGTATTTCCAAATATTTCCAAAACAACAAGACGGAAACATTTAGTTACACGAGTTCGCACAATCTTATCGCTCCAAACCGAAAACTCAAATGCGGTTTTCGGGCTCGGCAAATCGATCGAAACGATTCGGCCCAACCGAAGACGGCTGCAAAAGCAACACCAGCAAAATCGCCCAACCGACAAGCGGAAACCAAATCAACCACTGCCACCAAGCACTGAAATCGGCGTCGTGCAACCGCCTTCTGGTCAGACGCCACAGCGGCATAATGGAAAAAAAACACAAAAGCACCCAACCGTTGACACACAAGGCAACGAAGACCGAATCCGGCGCCAACTCTAGACGATAAGCCGTTTCGAACGGAACGACAAAGGTCGTTGAAAAGATCAGTGCATAGGCAAAGATCGTGCGCCAATAAGTCGCACGATCGACGCGTCCGAGCTTTGTCCGATCAAAAAGCAGCAAATCGCCGAAAAGTTGCACCTGAAATCACTCCCAAACAAAAGGCCGAAACATCCGACCGCACCCGTAGTGCATCAAGATGCTTCGGCCCCATCCCGAAAGAAACTGCTTTTAGCTTTGCAATTTCTTCGTCAAGATTTCATTGACCTGCTTGGGATTGGCTTTACCCTTGGTGGCACGCATCGCTTGACCGACCAAAGCGTTAAAGGCCTTTTGCTTGCCGCTCTTGAACTCTTCAACCATCTTGGCGTTGTTGGCCAACACCTCATCGATCAAAGCTTCAATGGCGGAGCTGTCGGAAATTTGCTTCAAGCCTTCTTTTTCGATCAATTGATCAACATCGGCCTCGGCGCCATCCCAAATCAATTGGAAGACCTTCTTGGCACCGCGTGCATTGATGGTTCCGTCGGCCAAACGCTTGAGAATGTCTGCCAAAGTTTGTGCCGCAACCGGCGACTTGGCGTAAGTCATGCCTTCGACAGCATTGATACTTGCGGCCACTTCGCCCATCACCCAGTTGGCGGCAATCTTTTTGTCCGGTGCCGTTTGGCTCACGATGCAGAAGTAGTCGGCGATATCCTTGGTAGAGGTCAACACGTCGGCATCGTACTCGGACAACCCGAAATCGCGAATGAAGCGCTCGCGCATTTGTCCGGGCAACTCGGGCATTTCGGCGGCCACACGCGCTTTCCATTCCGGCGAAATGATGCAAGGCATCAAATCGGGGTCCGGGAAATAACGGTAATCCATCGAGTCTTCTTTGGTACGCATCTGACGCGTTTCACCTTGATCGGGATCGTACAGGCGCGTGGCCTGCACCACTTTGCCGCCGGACTCGATCAATTCGATCTGACGACGCACTTCGTAATCGATGGCTTCCTGCAAGAATTTGAACGAATTCAAGTTCTTGATTTCGCAACGCGTACCGAATTCTTTCTGACCGACGGGACGCACGGACACGTTGGCGTCACAGCGGAAGTTGCCTTCCTGCATGTTGCCACGAGAGATGCCGAGCCACACCACCAAAGTGTGCAAAGCACGGGCATAGCCGACGGCTTCGGCGGAGCTTCTCAGTTCGGGCTCTGTCACGATTTCCAACAAAGGCGTGCCGGCACGATTCAAATCCATGCCTGACTTACGTGCCACGACACCGTGATTGCTCTTGCCGGCATCTTCTTCCAAGTGAGCACGCGTCAAGTTGATCGTCTTGGTATAGGGTTCGCCGTCCTTGGGTTCGACCAAGAACGTCAACTGACCGCCCTTGACGACGGGCAACTCGAACTGGCTGATCTGATAACCCTTGGGCAAATCGGGATAGAAATAATTTTTACGGTCGAAAACCGACTTTTCGGCAACTTCGGCACCGATGGCCAAACCGAATTTGATCGCTCGCTCGACGGCGCCGCGATTCAAAACCGGCAAAGCACCGGGCAAAGCCAAGTCGATGTAGCAAGCCTGTGTATTTGCTTCAGCTCCGAACGCCGTAGAAGCACCGGAGAAAATTTTGGATTGGGTCGACAACTGGACGTGCGTCTCCAAACCGATCACAACTTCCCATTGCATATTCTTTTATCTCCGATTAGTAACCGTTGGGATGACGCTGATGCCAATCCGTAGCCAACTGCCAGGCATGGGCGATGCCGAGCATCTTGGCTTCGGCATAACGCGCACACGTCAATTGAACGCCGATGGGGCGGCCGTTGGAGTGAATGCCGCAAGGCATACTCATGCAGGGAAGACCGGCCAAAGATGCCGGCACCGTGTAAAGATCGCCCAAATAAGCGGACACCGGATCGGCCTTGGAACCGAAATCGTAAGCCGTCGAAGTCGTCACCGGACTGATGATGGCATCTACCTGAGCAAAGGCCTTGTCGAAGTCTTGAGAAATCAAGCGACGGACCTTTTGAGCTTTCAAGTAATAGGCATCGTAATAGCCGTGCGAGAGCACGTAAGTGCCGATCATGATGCGGCGCTTGGGTTCGTCGCCGAAACCTTCGTTACGACTCTTTTTGATCATGTCCTGAATATCGGAATAATCCTTGGCACGATAGCCGTAACGCACACCGTCGAAACGCGACAGGTTCGAACTGGCTTCCGCGCAAGCCACAACATAGTACACCGGCACGCCGAGTTCGGCATTGGGCAATTCGATGTCGACGATTTCAGCACCCTCGCGACGATAAAAATCGATCACGGCGTCAATGCTCTTGGCAACTTCCGGGTCCAGGCTTTGCGCAAACCAAGCACGCGGCACACCGATGCGCATGCCCTTGACACCCTTGGAAAGGTCGCGCGCAAAATCTTCCGTCGGCATCTCGGCAGAAGTCGAATCCCAGGGCTCGAAACCGACCATATCACCCAAAACCCAGGCAATGTCTTCAGCGGTATGCGCCATCAAACCGGCCGTATCCAAGGACGATGCAAACGCGATCATGCCCAAGCGGCTCGGACGACCGTAGGTGGGCTTTAAGCCGGTCACGCCAGTGAAAGCTGCCGGTTCGCGAATCGAACCGCCGGTATCGGTGGCGGTGGCAATCGGAGCCAAACCTGCGGCAACGCAAGCCGAAGAGCCGCCCGAGCTACCGCCCGGAACGGCATTGGCGTCCCAAGGGTTGTATACCTTGCCGTAGGCGGAGTTTTCATTGGCAGAACCCATGGCGAATTCGTCGCAATTGAGCTTGCCGAGCGTCACCAAACCGGCCTGACGCAACTTCTTGACCACGGTCGCGTCAAAGGGACTCATATAGCCTTGCAACATCTTGCTGGCGGCAGTCGAGGCCCATTCGCGCGTGACGAAAATATCCTTGTGTGCGATCGGAATACCGGTCAAGCGCGTGGCATCGCCCGAGGCAATACGCTCGTCGGCGGCCTGCGCCTGCCTCAAGGTTTCTTCCGGGCGCACATCCAAAAAGCAATTCAAGTCGCGGTGCGCATCGATACGATTGAGATACTCCTGAGCGAGTTCTACGGCGCTGACCTCACGTTTGGAGAGTGCTTCGGACAGTTCCTTGACGGAACGAAAATAAGAATTAGACATCTTTTGAGCTCCGCATCCGGTTATTCGATCACCTGAGGAACCAAGAACATCCCTTCAAACTCTTCGGGTGCGTTCTTGACATTCTCATCGCGGTCATTGCCGAAAACGACGGCATCTTCGCGCAGACGCTGAATGCCGTCATGCGGGTGCATCATCGGTTCGACGCCGTCGGTATCGACGGCCTGAATGCGTTCGATCATTCGGAAAATATCATTGAGTTCAACTTGCATACGCGCGCTTTGCTCTTCGGAAAGATCCACATGAGCAAGCTCGGCAATACGGTAAACGTCGTCCAAACCAAGGGACATAGCTAAACACCTATCGAGATTCAAAATCACAAAACATGAAATTTACCCTTTTTCGCCTGATTTTTCGAGCCTTTCCATAGCTAAAACCTCGATTTTTTTCAGGTTCGAAAGCTTTTCTTCGCTTTTTTGAAACGAAGTACTGCAACACGGGTAATTTTGGCAGACAAAAACCGTGCTTGCGCTATAGTGTCGACAGACTTTTTTTCATGCGAATACAACGCTCGATTCATGCTCACGAAAAAACACCTGTTGACACTTTTTGCCACCGTCGCTCTGACGGCTTTTTTGGCTTCTTGTGCCACGTCCAATTCCGGCAAATATTACGATCGCGACGGTCCGCCCGTCGTCGGCGGTCAGTTGCGCGCCATTAGCGCTTCCAATGTCAAGTTAAAGGTCGAAAAGCCGCATAAAGCAGCCAATCGCCCGTATACCGTGATGGGCAAACGCTATTACCCCGTCACCGGCGACAAGCCCATGACGCAAGTCGGAACGGCCAGTTGGTACGGCAAGCAATTCCACGGACGAAAAACCTCCATCGGCGAAACATACGACATGTATGAACTCACGGCAGCACATCCCACGATGGAGTTGCCAAGCTATGCCAAAGTCACCAATTTGAAAAACGGTCGCTCGATCATTGTCAGAGTCAACGATCGCGGTCCTTTTTTGCATGGTCGCATCATTGACTTGAGTTACGCCGCCGCCGTCAAACTCGGCTATCAAAAAGCAGGCACGGCGCGCGTACGCGTCGAGCGCATTACCCGCAAAGATATTGCCAAAGGAAACATCCCCTCGACCAATTCTGCCGGTGCCGTTTTGGCCGCCGTTTCTTCCGGCGTCAAGTCTTTATCCGAAAATAAAAAGAGCGATAAGTCGACAAACTCAAACATCATCGCCGCCTCTGTGCCAGTCGCTACGCAAGTTCTAGTCAATACCATTCGGGAAACAAAAACCGACGGCACTGCACCGCGTCAGACACAACCCGTCGTGCAGCCGCAAAACGTTTCACGTGAAACCGCTACAGTCGTTCGACCCGAGAACCAAATCGCGACAACGACATCCGAAGCCATTTCTATCGACACCGTTTCCGATTTGATCGACGAAACCGTCGACAGGGGCGAGCCTTCGGTCAGTCTGTCTTTTTCCATTGAAGAAACGAGCACTCCCGAAGCCGGAGAAGCGATTGCCGCAGGAACTTCCGGAGACAAGATTTCCGCGCAAGACGCCATCGGGGCAATTTTGGCCGAAGAGCAACAGCTTGCGAGCGAACCGAAACACGTCCCTCCGAGCAATCAAACCGTTAAGTCTGTCGAACTCGCCCCCTGGAGCGTACAGCTCGGCGCATACTCGGTCGAAGACAATGCAAAGGCTTGGGCGGGGCACGCGGAAAATCTTTTGGAACAAGACAACTTGGGACCTGTTGAAATCGTTCAAACCGGCTCCATGTACAAAATTTATGCCGGACACAGCGCCACACAAAACGAAGCCAAAGTGCTGGCACAACGCATTTCTGAAAAACTCGGCGTCAAAGCGATTGCCGTCAAAAGAGATTAATCAAAGTTATGTTTCAATCCTGTGATACGACCATTCGCGAAATGCTCCGCGGAAAAACTCTGGATGCTTTATGCGAATTTGTGAAACTGCCTTCCAAATCTTCGGATTTCGACCCGGATTGGCAAGCGCACGGATACCTGCAAGAGGCTTGTGAAAAAGCCGCTCAATGGGGACAGTCTTTATTTGCCGATGCAACCTTTGAGGTCATGACTGCCCCGGGGCATACGCCGGCACTGTTTTTCGATATTCCGGCCACAGACGAGCGTCTGGGTACCGCACTCTTTTACGGTCATTTCGACAAGCAGCCCGAAGCTCACGGGTGGAGCAACAATCGCCAACCGTTTGTTCCGTCAATTGAAGGCAATTGTTTGTACGGTCGCGGTGCGGCCGACGACGGCTACAGCTTTTACTGCGCCTTAACCGCGATCTATGCATTGAAAAATGCCGGCATCAAGCACGGGCGTATCACCGGGTTGATCGAAACCGACGAAGAATCGGGCTCTGCGGACATGGCCCACTGGCTCAACGTCATCGACAAACGTTGCGGTCATGTTTGCCTGATTGTCGTTTTGGACAGCACCAGTGCCGACTATGATCGCTTTTGGGTAACGACAAGTTTTCGCGGCTGCGTCAACTTTACGCTCAACGTTCAGGTTCTCAATCAAGGCGTTCACTCCGGCTCGGCTTCGGGGATCGTTCCCGACAGCTTCCGTATCGCACGCAGTCTTTTGGAAAGACTGGAAGACGCACAAACGGGCGTTGTGGCCGATAGCCGACTCAACTGTCCGATTGCCCGCGAACGTTTGGAACAAATCAAGGCCACGGCTCAGATTTTGGGAACGAGCGTAACTTCGGAGTTCCCTTGGCACAACGCCACCCGAGCTTGCCATGAAGACATTTTCGAGTCCTTGATCGAGCGCGGTTTTCAACCCAAACTTTGTGTGGTGGGAGCAGACGGATTGCCGCCCTGCAATCAGGCGGGACGCGTCATGCGCGACAAAACCTCACTGGCATTGTCCTTGAGAACGCCTCCCGAACTCGACACGCAAGCCGCATTGGAAGTCGTCACCGAAATTCTCACGCAAAATCCCCCCTATTGTGCCGACGTGACGATCACAGACGGCAGTACCGGCAACGGATGGAGCGCTAAACTCGGTTGCCGTTGGTTTGATCGAGCACTGCAAGACGCTTGTCAGGATGTCTTCGGTCTGGCTCCGGCCTACAACTGCGACGGCGCTTCGATCCCGATTCTGAATTTGATGCAGTCGCACTTCCCGGATGCTCAGATGCTCGTGACGGGGGTTTTGGGACCGGGCTCCAACGCCCATGGTCCGGACGAAATGCTCAAATTAGACTATCTTGAAAAACTCACCGGCGTTATCGCCCGACTTTTAACGCACGTGGAGGCATAAATGCGTCGCGATTTGGTTGTTCAAATCATTGTGGATTACGGCGAATTTTGGGAAAACTTTGCCACGCCCTTTGAAGCCGAAAGCTTTATCAACAGCAACTTGGACGAGTTGGATCTGCCGCGAGACGTGTGGTTGGAAGATATGCGCGGCAACGTCAAATGGCACTATGACGTGCTTGAAGACGACTCGGGGCTTTATCGACTCGTCGACAAAGCCCCAAGCGCTCCGGCGCGCCTGATTCGCACGCCGTCCAATTAAGCCCATTGCGTTAACCGAGGAAGAAACGACAGGCCGGATTGTTCGTTTCTTCCCAATAACGGTATCCCAACTTATTGAGGAACTCGTTGAAAAGATCTCCGTCTTCGGGCGGCACCTGAATGCCGACGAACACACGACCGAAATCGGCTCCGTTGTTTCGGTAATGGAACAGAGAAATATTCCATTGCGGTGCCATCGACGTCAGGAACTTGGTCAGAGCACCGGGACGCTCCGGAAATTCAAAACGCAACAGATGTTCGTTGACGGCCAACTTGCTGTGACCGCCCACCATGTGACGCAAATGCAACTTTGCCAACTCGTCATGGGTCAAATTGAGCGTATCAAACCCGGACTCTTTGAAGATGTGGACAAGCTTGTCGGCATCAACCGAATTGGCCGTTTGAATACCGACGAAAATATAAGCCTTCTCGGCATCGCTCATGCGGTAGTTAAATTCGGTGACGTTGCGACTGCCGACCAACTGGCACAGACGACGGAACGACCCTCTTTCTTCAGGAATCGTCACAGCAAAAACCGCCTCTTTTTCTTCGCCGAATTCGGCTCGTTCGGACACGAAACGCAAACGGTCGAAATTCATATTGGCGCCCGAAGTAATTGCCACCAGCGTCTTGTTCACGGCATTTTCACGACGTACCCATGCTTTGAGACCTGCCAAGGACAAAGCTCCCGAAGGTTCGACGATCGTTCGCGTATCTTCAAAAATATCTTTGATGGCCGCACAAATCTCATCGCTTGAAACCAAAATGATGTCGTCAAGATTTTCTTTGCACAAGCGCAAAGTTTCGTCGCCCACACGCTTGACAGCAGTACCGTCAGAAAAAAGCCCCACATCGTCCAGAGCGACATTTTCGCCGGCATCGATCGAGCGCTTCATGGCATCGGAATCCTCGGTTTCGACACCGATCACTTTCATTTCGGGGTACAAAGCCTTGATATACGTTGCGACACCGGCAGCCAAACCTCCGCCTCCGATTTGAACGAAAATGGCATCGGGACGAGAACCGTCGCCAGGCTGATATTGACGCAAAATTTCCATGCCGATCGTCCCCTGACCGGCAATCACGAGCGGATCGTCAAAGGGATGCACAAAGGTCAAACCTTCTTCTTCTTGCATTTTGGCGGCGTGTTGGGCGGCATCCGAAAAACTTTCGCCGACCAAAACGACTTCACCGCCCAAGTTGCGGACCGCTTCAACCTTTAACAGCGGCGCCGTCACCGGCATCACGATCACTGCGCGGCACCCCAAACGTTTGGCTGCCAAAGCCACCCCCTGCGCATGGTTGCCTGCAGAAGCGCAAATCACGCCGCGTGCACGCTCTTCCGGCGTCAAGTGAACCATCTTGTTAAATGCGCCGCGCAACTTAAACGAAAACACCGGCTGAGTGTCTTCACGCTTTAACAGCACTTTATTACCGATTCTTCTAGACAGTCGGTGCGCTTCGTCCAGTGCGGATTCATGCGCAACATCATAGACACGCGCCGTCAAAATGCGACGCAGATATGTTTCACGATCAAGTTTTTCCGGCATTTTCTTTCGTTATCCAAAGGAGTTTTTTTGTCGAAGCACTAAATATACGAGCGTTTTTTGCTTTTGCGCAACACAAACAAGAAAATTTCTTACCAATCAACGTCAGAAAAACCCACAACAGTATCTTATTTCTTACAAAATACACCAATTAAAATGACAAAATTTCCCTTGCTTTTTCATTTATTATCATTTTTTTAGATTTTATCGAAATCATTTTTCC
>ERZ1035006.2097-NODE-2097-length-11878-cov-5.607714_pt1 | contig 11878 bp, 4 predicted proteins | sample MGYA00520694_ERZ1035006 | MGnify/ENA primary metagenome ERZ1035006 (study PRJEB33766, sample SAMN09781746) | gut metagenome | biome: gut microbiome | host: Homo sapiens | place: Madagascar | study: EMG produced TPA metagenomics assembly of the PRJNA485056 data...
CAAGGTTTTTAAAACGCAAAAAGAGACGGCATTTCTGCCGTCTCCAAATGCTTTAATCAAAGTGTCAGATTAGTCTTTTCCACCGAAGCCCCAGTCAGTACCACCGGATGTAGTAATAACATCAGCTGTCTGAGAAAATTCATTAACCTCTGACACCGGCTTTGTATAAAGCTCTTTCATTAGGTGTGTCCTCCTTAATTTATCAAAGCTCGCCTCCACCCCTTAAGGCAGAGGTGAAAGCTTTGCTAAATTGTGTTAATTAAGCATTATAGTCGTAAAGTGATGCTTCTGAATAGTAAGTATGAACTTTACCATCTGCATCCTTAGTAACTACGAATGCTCTTGCGCCGGCAACGCCTGTCTTTGCAGTAAGACCGTAGTTCAAACCAATCTGTGAAGCGTTGGTGTTGTTATAAATAACTCTAACCTTACCAGGATTTGTACCTGATGCAGTATTGCCAACGTTTTCAAGTGTAAGGTCAGAAGCTGTTACATTCTTACCATATACGAAGCCCTGGCTAACTACTGTCTCATTATCAGCAACAGTACGTGTTGCAACAAAGAGAACGTCACAATCTGTAGCTGAAGGACGAGTTGTTGAAACGATAGCAACCTGAGTCTTAGAAGTGTCATCAGCCTTTGTAACTGCTGTGAGTTCGATATCCGAAGCACAGAAGAATGAGTATGATTCACCGTAACCAACTGTTGCGCCGTTTACTGTCCATGATGTTGCGCCTGCCTTAGTAACTGTTACCTTAGCGTCGTATGCAACATTTTCAGCCTTGCCAGTGTAGTCAGTGCCGTTAACTGTGATTGTTGCGCCTGCAGCCTTAACTGTGTAAGTCTGAGTAGCATCCTTCTCATAGATAGCTCTGATGGTCTTACCTTCTGTAAGAGCGGTAATCTCATCGTTTGTAAGAGCCCAGCCCTTGAATGTATAACCAGGATAGATAGGAGCAGTTGCAGGAACCTTAATGTTTGCACCGCTTGTTACTTCCTGAGTTGATACAACGTTACCGTACATATCAATGAATACAACTACGAATGTTGATTCAGCTGTTTCTGTAAATACAGGAGTTACCTCTGTATCAGCAACTGCTGTGAATGAATATGTTTCGTTAGTTGAAACGAGCTTGTTAGCAACCTTCCAACCTACGAACTCTGCACCCTTATTAGCCTGAGCTGTAAGAGTTACAGTTGAGTTAGCAATAACCTTAGTAGTCTTACCGTTTGTTGCGTCCTCGCTGTTAAGAGTTGTTGTACCGTAAGCAGTCTTAGTAACTGTGATATCATAACCCTTAAGCTGAGGAAGAACCTTAGTTTCGAGAACCTGACCGCAAATTGTACAGCTTGTAACTTCTGAACCCGGCTTATCAAGTGTAGGCTCTGTTACAAAAGGTTTACCCTTTGTGCAATCTTCTGTTACAACCTTAGCAACTTCGTCATAGTTAGCATTTGCTGTTACAGCAGAAACTGCCGGCCAGCTATAAGTTGTATGGCTGTGCTGTTTACTTCCTGCCGGTGTAGCAGTTGTATCAGCAGTATTTGTCTTTGGAGCTACAGGAGTAGCGCCTGCAGCAAGCTTCTGAGTATCAACTACAGTGCCTGCAGCGTTTGTAAATGTGATTGTATAAACCTCAACAAGAACAAGACCCTTAACTGCATCTTCAAGAGCAGTTGCAGCAGCAGTTACCTGTGCCTGATCTGTATAAGCTTCAACAGTATCCTTAGCGTTAGCTTCAAGAGCAGCTGTTACCTTAGCATAAGATTCAGCTGTGTACTTAGAACCGTCAACTGCCTTTGCAGCATCAAGTGCAGCATAGTAAGCTGTACCGTCAAGCTTAGCAAGGTCTCTTACATTTTCGTGACCGCATACTGAGCATGTAGCCTTTTCAGTACCTGCCTTAACAATTGTAGAAGGAGTTACAGTTGTGTATTCACCGTAAGTACAATCCTTAGTATCAGCAGTTGCCTTTTCAGCAAATGTGAATTCGCCTGTCTTTTCCCAAGTGTAAGTTGTTACTGTATGAGTACCGTCGTTGTTATCAACTGTTGTAGCAGCTGTGTTAGCAGGAGCTGTAGGAGCAGCACCCTTATCAACTGTTACAGTCTGAGTTTTACCGCCAACGAATGTGTAAGTATAAACATCTGATGTCGGAAGAGCCACAAGACCCTTAACTGCATTTTCAAGAGCAGTAGCAGCAGCAGTTACCTGTGCCTGATCTGTATAAGCTTCAACCTTAGCCTGAGCATAAGTTTCAAGAGCAGCTGTTACCTTAGCATAAGATTCAGCTGTGTACTTAGAACCGTCAACAGCCTTTGCAGCATCAAGTGCAGCATAGTAAGCTGTACCGTCAAGCTTATCGTCTTTAGTCTGAGTATCTACATGTTTGCATACAGTACATGTTCCTGTAAGAACAGTACCTGAAACAAGTGTATGCTTACTTGTCTCTGCATAAGTAATGTCACAATTTTCCTCAGCTTTAGTAGCAACCTCAGTGTAAGTAGTATCTGCAGTAGCAGCTGATACTTCAGGCCATGAGTAAGTTGTTACTTCGTGCTTATTATCGCTCTTATAATTTACAGTTGCAGCAGTATTTGTTGAAGGAACTGTTGGAGTTTCGCCTTCTTTAACTGTCTGCGTATCAACAGTCTTGCCGTTGATGTCATTAAATGTAATAGTATAAGTCTTAGTTTCAGGTGTTGAATCCTTTGCATAATCTGTCCAAATTAATGCCCAGTTAGCAAAAGTACTTTTTGTATCGTCACCTGTAATAAGGAACAATTCAGGATTTGCAGCATTACATGAAGGTTCGCCTGTACCGTCGAGTGAAGCTCTGTAGTAAGGCTCAAATTCTGTACCTGCAATATCGGTATTAAATGTAAAAACTTCGGAAAGGTCGCAATCCTTAATTACTTCGAATGCATAAGTATAGCAAACCATACCGTACTTACCGAATTTTGGTGTGCCATCAAGACCAACTCCAATGTAGTTGGAAGTTGTCTGCTGACCGTTTCCGGCTGCTACGCCTGTAATAGCACCATAAAATATACCTTCATCATTATTATACCTTGAACTATTAAACTGCATTGCATCTGAATAGAATGCAGTACCGTTTTTAATTGCGCCCTTGTCACCTGTATTAATTTTCCAATTATCACGTGCCTTAGTAAGAGTTCCCGGAGTGGACGCCTGAAGATATTCATTGTTGAATTTACCTTTGAACTGACCTGATTGGACAACATCAAATCCGCCGATTTCAACTGTAATAGCAATACGCTGACCTGCTTTAACATGAGCAGGGTTTACAATATTACCTGCTGCTTTAACAGCCTCATAAGTATGTGCAGCATTTACGCCATAATATTGGTTAATGTACTGCTTGTTGTATTTAGCGAATGTACCGTCTGCTATGGCAGCTTCAGCTTCTTGTTTTGAACCCAAGTTGGAAACTGTTGCAGCAACTACAGGCTTATAGTCATTACGATGGTCTTCGAGCCCATTGTTCGCATAATCTACGATTTCACCACCGAAATCTACCGAACCACCACTAACGTCATCATTAGCATAGCCACGATATTCAGGAGTTGACTGAAGCTTTGAAAGGCTTGTATCTACGCCATCATCAACCCACCATTTTCTGTTCTGAGTAACAGTATAATCTGTTGAACCGAACATATCAGCTACACCATTAGTGGCAGCTAACGCAGAAAACGGAACGGAGAATGCAACCATAAGAACTGCAAGAAGAACAGCTATTGCTTTTCTAAATGTCTTTTTCACTTAGAAATCCCCTTTATTTATTTTGAAAAAATCACTTTATCTCTAATCCGTTATAGTAATTGGAACCTGATGCACAAACATAAACAGTTGTAGCATCTGTACCGGTTACTAAACTGTCACCGTTAAGGTCATAATTTAAATCCGTCTGCTTTGAAGCAAAAAGATATACACTTGTTGCGTCGGTGGCTGTAATTATACCATCCTTATTAAAATCACATGCCATCATAGGAATAACCGCATTAGTAATATCGGCACCGTTTACGATAACGGTAACGTCATTACGAGTTATTGCATAATCAGACGAGATTGAAAGATAGTAGGTTCCGTCCTTTAACGAATCAATAGAGAAAGCGTTTACACCATCTTTAAGTGATGATGTGGTTGTACCGACAAGCTCGGTACGAGCTGAATCGGAATATACGTTAACAGTATATTCGCCGTAAACAGGACTGTTGGCAGTATTGCCTTTCGCATCTGTCATAATAACAAGCGAGCCGTTTACGCTATGACCGGTTGACGGTGAAACGTCACAGGTCATTAAATATAGAGAACCGGGATAATCGGCAAATTCTTTAACAAGAGCATACTCATTGCCAAATCCGTCATTATAATTAACCATAATGAAAGTCTTATTTGGGTCTGTTGAAACTGAAATAACATCAGCGGCGTCACAATCCTTTGCAAAAGTAACCGAGAAGGTTGCAAGCAACGTGCCGTCCTTTGTTACAGATGAACAAGTGTCAGCATCTGAAACAAAGCCGAATACCAAATTAGAATCATTTGTTACGGTTCCCATCGAAGATACGCCGGCAACCTTATCAGAAAGAAGAGTCTTAGGCTCACTCTGCACCGATACATCCGAAGAATAGGTTGATGTAACCTGCACAACCGATAACTCGGTAACGCCCTCTAAATAAAAGCTGACGTCGTATGTACCGGCAGGTAACTTATCACCGTCGTATTGTTTGCCGTTAGAATCTGTGTATGTGCAATAAACGTTCGGGCTCTCCGTTCCGAGCGCAGCAGCATACGAAGTACGAGGAAGGCACACAACAAGCGCAACAAAAACCAAAAACGCAAGTGTACCGAAAATAACACCTACTCGTTTTTTTGCAATTGTATTCATTGGTGTTACCTCCTTGTTAAAAAAATTCGCTTAATTTGGGGAGAAGCAGAATCGCCGTGAAGGGCAAAGACAAAATCGGTCAGAAAACATAAAAATATGAAACCAAGCAACTTTGGCAAAAGCCAAACACCGTGAAACATTAAATATTTACTAAACGAAACTGCCCATAGCCTCCCCGCCCAAAGCGGGCATAGTATATAAACGGCAAAAGCCGAATATATCAAGACAAAGCAAAGCCATAGCTCTGCTTAATTAAATGATAACACAAGTTATCGTAATTTTCAAGTAAAACTTCTTAGGGACTTTCGCCCCTAAGAAGTATAGAAACGATTATTACTTAATAGTAACAGTAGGAAGTGCAATAGTTGAAGATGCAAGAGCAAAGACGGTTGTAGCATCTGTACCGGTTACCGAGCCGTCACCGTTAAGGTCATAACGAAGATCAATAGCCTTAGAAGCGGCTGCATAAACCGAAGTTGCATCTGTACCGGTTACATTACCATCCTTATTATAGTCACAAACAATCATTGCAATTGCAGGACCTGCAATATCAGCGTCACCAACAACAATGCTTACTGTACGTGCAAGAGCAAATTCAGAAGTAATTGTTGCTGTATATGTGCCCGGTGCAAGGTCAAGACTAATCTCGTTTGCATCAGTGGTAAGGTCAAATGGCTTTTCAAGAACAACGCCGTTAGCTTCATCATAAACAGTTACTTTATATGTTCCGTTTACGCCCTTATTGTTAGTAGCACCATTTGCGGATGTTGCTACAACAAGTGAAGCAGTAACATTATGAGTTGACGGAGCCAATGACTCAACCGAAGGAACGATTGTAGTATTGCCTGTAACAGTAAGCTCATACGGGAATGCTGTTGCTGTATCGTCAAATGTAAGTTTGTCGCCGTTAACAGTAAGTTCAGGTTTAAGAGTATAACCTTCCTCTGCTGTTACATTGATTGAAACAACCTGACCCTTTTCTACAGCTACAGGACCTGAGTAAGCAACGCCGTCGATTGTTACTTTAGCACCTGCAACAGGAGTTACAGTAAGCTCACAGCTCTCAAACTCGGTAAGACCGATTTCAGCTGCCTGAAGTTCAGTATCAACATTGTAAATCTTAGCAAGCTGAGCGTCATAGTTCTTACGGTCATTGATATTGAATGTGCCGGAATTCTTATACTTATAAGAACCGTTACCATAGTTAGCAAGGTCAACTGCAACAGCAAGAGCTCTCACGTATCTGTTCCAAGATGCTGATGAGTACTTTGTTGTGCCTTCGTTAACAAGCTTACCTGATGCATCAAATGCACCAAAACGTGGGTTAGCTGCTACGCCATTCTTAGATACGGTTGCTTCAGTAGCAACTGTACCGTCTTCATTGTATGTAGCAGGTGTTGCCTTGAGCATTGAGTAAGCATTACCCGATGCGCACTTGATTTCATTTTCAAGCTGCTTGCCCTGGTAACCACGTTCAATAACTGCAGAAGCGAATATGTTAAAGAGTTTAACGTATTCTTTTGCCTGAACAGAAGATACTTCAGAAGCTGTGGTATAAGTAAACTTAGTACCTGCATTCTTGAGATCATTCATAAGCTTAGCAGCGTCAACATAAGACATACCGTTTCTTTCAACAGTCTTGCCTGTTGTTGCGTCAACGTAATCAACGTCAACTGTATACTGCTGTTCAGCCTTCTTTGCATATTCTACCATCTTATTATATGTAAGAATATCAAAGTTAATTTCCTCAAGACCATTTCTAAGCTCAGAAATCTCATTGTAGAGTGTTGATGATGAGCTGATAAGGTGAGACTTAACTACGCTAAGAACATATTCAAGTCTGTCATTAGCCTGAGTAGCAATACCACGATTATCTGCTGAATCCATCTTGCCTGAGTTAGGAATGAGCTGATACTCAGCTGATGGGAACTTACATGCCCAATTATCGCCTGAGTTGCACTTTTTGCCTTCAGCATTTCTGTATACATATTGAACCTGATTATAAAGAGGCTCGTTATCTTTGTTTGTATCCTGAGTAGTTGTCGGTCTCTGCCATGGGCCGCCAGGATATGTATCGAGATCCCATTTTGTAGCATACTTAACTGAGTTAGTAAGGTAATAGTTACCGTCCTGACCGAGTGTTACATTAGCCAATGCAGCATCCTTGCCATTCTTAACATCTGATGATGTAAGCGGCTTTGGTGAGTAAATAGGCATTGTACATTTCTCATCGGAATAGTAAATTCCCTTTACGCCGCCGCTGGTTGCACCTGTACTGTCTACTGTGCCGCCGACATAAGCAGTTGCTTTAACCGATTCAGGGATTGTGTAGCTTACCTGAGTACCCTTTACAGTAAATGTTACTGTTTCGTTAGAGGTTGAGTAAGGAACGTATGCACGATCGCCTGTTGCGGAAGTTGTAACTGAAGTTTTAACTGCATACTCTGTTTTATCTGACTGAGTAAGAGCTGATTCAGCAGTGTAAGGAGCTGACTGAACGCTAAGTACATTCATAAGAGCATCCTTAGCCAAATCATAAACTGAACCGATAGATGCATCCTCTTTGAAGTCGGATGTTTTATAGTTAGCCATGATATTGGCAAGTTCGTTATAGTTCTTATCAAGTGAGCCGGCTGAACCGCTTTCACCGATAACAAGCTGGAAGCTGCCTGTCTTATAAGAACCTGAATTATAGAAGTTAACATTGACATCATAAGTGCCGGTCTTAACAGTAGCATCACCGTCGAAACCAAATGGTCTGTAGTTATTAACAGCATTTGAAGCAAATGTTTGCTTTGAGGTATTTATATAGATAGCATCAATACCGGTACCGAGTGTAACCATATTAAAGATGTTATCATAGTTATATTTACCACCGGTCTTAAGATACATTGTATCATAAATACCGCTTTCATTGATATGGTAACCGGCAATAATCTTAGCATCAAGTGCTTCCTGAAGAGTGAATGCAACGTGAGTTCTTGTTTCAATCTCCTTGCCCTCATTTTGCTTTGAAATTTTACCGATTTCCTCAGAAGTATAACCTCTGTAGTAGTTAACAGCACCGAGGCCGCTACCTGTAGAACCATTTGTATAGTTACGCTGCCATTCGCCGAATTCGCCTGAGCCTGCAGATGTTTCTACACGATAGTCATACATACCAATCTTAAGAAGATCACCTGTTGACTTATCCCAACGAGCAATAGCGTTATTTTCGCCGATATCTACTGTTGTTAAATTAGAATCATCGAATGCCTTAGCTGCAGTAGTAAGGTTATTTGATTCATAGCCGGATTTTCTGTCAAAGAAGAATACACCGTCAATGCTCTTTTCCTTACTGCCGCCCTTCATAAAGAATGAATACTGAGCGATTTCGTTAAGCTTGTTAGAAGCGATAACCATCTTATCAGGATAGTTTGCAGAAATATTACCGCCGATACCTGTAAGAGAATGAACGGTTACACCGTTTTCTTCTCTGTCAGTGCCGTCTGTCTGCTGGAATGTAGAGTTGAAGTTATAATCAGCATCATAAAGAGCATTTCTGAAGCTTACTTCACTTGTAAGAAGCTTATAAGCTGTTACAGTATTGCCTCCATAAAGAACATTGCCCTGATCATCAACGATATCATAATTTACAACAACACGGCATGTGTTTGTTGTATCAGAACCTGAAACTTCGAACGGAACTGAAATATTAAGTTCAGCATTCTTACCCGGCTCAATAGGAGTTTCAGGGAAAGATAATTCCTCAGGAGTTTCCGGATTATAAACATCATATTGAAGCACGCTTGTAATCTTTACATAATAACGTGAAAGCTGAGTAGCCTTGCCGTCCTTGATGTACGATGCATTGATACCTACCGAGTTGTTTGTAACAGTAAGTACATCATCATAAGGTTCACCTGAAGTACAGCCTGTTACGGTGTTAGAACCGAACGAAGCAGTAGCCATCTTGAGCTGATGCTGACCAAGTGTAGTCAATGCATTAGGAAGGAAGCTGTTAACTGCCTGTACTGCGAAACAGATACCTCTGATAATAGAATCGGGGTAGGTCTTAGTACCGTTTGTACCGTATCCGCCGAACTCTACAAAGTTACAGATAAGCTTTTGGAATGCACCCAAGTTCTTACCGTCTGTACCTGCGAGTACCTTAACCTGGAAGAAATCATCAAACGGATGAGTAGTTGTAGCATCAGGAACGATTGTCTTAAAGCTCTGTCCGCTGTAACGTGCGCCAAACAATCCGTTAATGAGATCCTTAAGTAAATCATAAATTGTTACGACGATTGAAGTCTTTTGGATAGGCTCTGCAGAAACGATTGTAAATAACTGGTTAAGGAAGTTAGATACGCCGCAAAGACCTGTCTTTGAATTTTCTTTACCAATATCAAGGAATGAAAGAACAATGTTGTTCCAAATAAGTTCCTCTGAATTGAATTTAGCATAACCTGTACCCTGAAGTGTACCGAGAACAGGCATAAGCTTATTAGCTATTGCATTAATGTTTTCCCAAAGAGTATTCTTTGTTGTGATAAGGCTGTTGCCGTTTTGATCACAAATACCGAGGAGAGCACCTACGCCCATAGCTCTTTCGCCCTTATTTACAGCCTTCTCCATTGCATGGTCGCCGCCGTAGTAGCAAACTACAGAATTAAGAAGGTCAAAGAGTGTTGTTTTAGAATCAACAGCTGCTGACTCTGTCTTCCAAGTATTGCCGTTTTCGTCCTCAAGAGGAACGTAAGCCTCAATTACATAAGCAACTGCGTCACGAGCCATTGGAAGAATTGTGCCTTCAAGTGTTGCATTGATTGTTCCGTCGCTGCCAATCTTTACAAGCTTTGAATAATCCTTGTTAGGCATTGAGTATGATAAATACTCCTTAAGGCATACATAAGCTACTGCTTCTGCATCCTTACATCCGTCCCAATCAGAAGGATGGATAATTTTTTCAAGCTTGCCTGCGCCAAGATTTACCTGACCGATACAAGCAACGAGCATAGGAATCATTGCTTCTTCAAGATTCTTCTCTGTAAGAGCAGCGCTGGCGCCGTTCTTTGCGTAGAAAGCTTTAAGAATGTTAGCGTCTGTAGCGTCTGCTGTGTACTGAACCATCTTGCAAGCGTTGCCAACGAGTGTTGAAACGATTGACTTAATTGCTGCTGCGTCAATAGTTGCAAAATCACCGGTTGTTGTCATTTCAGGACGTGTACCGATAACGTTGCCGCTCTGCGGGAACAAGTCCTTAACTGCTGCAACAAGTGCGTCATTAAAGCCTGCTACCATTGAGCTGTACTTTGAATAGCTTCCGCTAAAGAACTTATCGAGGTTTGGAGTACCTGTTTCTGCAAAGTAAAGATTGATAGGACCTGTTGTTACTTTAAAGCCGTAATCAGCAAGTGGGCTGTATCTTAACTTAGCGAAAAGTCTCGTTGCGTCGATATCTTTCCAAGAACCTGTTGAGTCCTCGGCAGCTGTACGGTCATAAGTTACCGTCTTCTTAACATAAGCAAGGAAATCATCTGCTGTGTCAAACTTATAATCCTTATATACTGCATTTGCCCATTGATCGAGCTTAGCCTGTGTATAGTTTGCAGCAACATCATTATCATTCCACTCGCCCTTTTGGTCGAAGAAATAATAATAGTTGTTATCAAAGTTAGCGCCGTGACCCTTATCAAATCCATCATTTACGTGAAGGAGTTTGACTGTACCCTTGAGAACTGTATCCCAAGCAAGGTCAAGAGCTCTGTAACCGAAATCAAAAAGATTATCGGTTGCCTTAAGTGTTACCTTTGTGGTTGATGCTGTTGCATAACCGTTTTTGTCAGGAGCACCGTAAGCAAAGAGAAGAACGTTAAGAGGATTACCCTCATCATCTTTAAACTCATCTGAATATATAAGGTTAGGGTCATAACCAAGCTTTGCAGCTGCAGTAGCGTAGTCAGAACCGCTTGCCTTCATTTCAGCTTTAATCTTCAAATAACGTGTAGCAGATGTGTCCTGAATTGCTGTTTGCGAATCAGCATCTGTGTATTCTTGGTTATATGTAACAAGTACACTGATCTTATCAAGAAGCTCTGTTGTGAGTTTATTAATAAGCTGGTCATCATAAACCCATGTTGCAGTACCGTTCTTGAAATTATTAATTTCATCTTCTGTATACCAATTAGTATATTGAAAAATAAGGTTTTGAGCAACATTGTATACTAAGTTTGTTTTATACTTTGTATCTGTAAAGCCCAAAAGGTTACCTATAATCTTATATACGTCAAGGTTTGCAACGTTACCAAGAGTACCGAGAGTAAAGTTACCTCTAAGCACCTGGCCTAAAATATCAGCGCCGTTATAGTCGCAAGAAAGGTTTTGGAAAATACCGATTACACTTCTTAAAATATCAGTTGAAGATGCAGTTTCTCTTGTGATATTCCAATCCTTTGTAGCAACAGCCTTAAAGTTAAGGTTGCCGGCATCACCGAGTAAGTTACCATATGAGTTAAGAAGATCAGCGACACCCCTAAGTGTATAGAAAATTTCATCAACACTGTGAGTACGTACCGGAATGTCTTTTTTAATAAGACCAAAAGCATTAAGCTTAAGGGTACGGCTGTTGCTGTCCCATGTGATATACTGGGTAATACTTGAAGGAAGGTTTTCAAGAAGCTTATCAATCTGCGGACCGTATTCGGAAAGCATCAAATCAGCATAGTCAAGTAAAGCTGTAGCTACCTGTTCATCGGAAAGAATAGCCCACGCCAAATCGTTATATTCGATTGACTCGTCGGCATACGTCTTTTCACTGCTCATAGTATCAGCATAAGCAGTTAAAGCACCGGTAAAGCAGGAAGCTGCCATAAGCACTGCCATAAATAATGCCAGAAGCTTATGTGAAAACTTTTTTGCCTTCGTTTTCATTTTTTACCTCCATTAAATTTAAAATTAATTGAATAATAAAGTGTTAACATATTGCG
>ERZ1035006.2102-NODE-2102-length-11866-cov-7.552366_pt1 | contig 11866 bp, 8 predicted proteins | sample MGYA00520694_ERZ1035006 | MGnify/ENA primary metagenome ERZ1035006 (study PRJEB33766, sample SAMN09781746) | gut metagenome | biome: gut microbiome | host: Homo sapiens | place: Madagascar | study: EMG produced TPA metagenomics assembly of the PRJNA485056 data...
ATATTAAAATTAGTATTTAGAAAAGAGGTCTATATGTTAACATCGCTTGCATTTATTTTCTTAATCGGACTATCTATGGCAGCTATCTGTCAATGTCTGAAATTACCACGTATTATAGGAATGTTAGTCACAGGAATTGTATTAGGTCCATATGTCCTTGACCTGCTCGACCCGTCAATTCTCTCAATTTCTTCAGAATTACGCCAGATAGCTTTAATTATTATTCTACTTAAAGCCGGATTATCACTTAATCTAGGTGATTTAAAAAAAGTCGGAAGACCGGCAATTATGATGTCTTTTGTGCCTGCAAGCTTTGAAATTCTTGCATTTTTCATATTTGCGCCATATATTCTGGGTGTAACAAGAATTGAGGCTGCTGTTATGGGTGCTGTTTTAGGTGCTGTCTCTCCTGCGGTCGTAATCCCAAGAATGGTCCAGCTTATTGATTCAAAATATGGAACGGATAAGAGTATACCTCAATTAATTATGGCAGGTGCATCTTGTGATGACATTTTCGTAATCGTTCTATTCTCAACATTTGTAAGTATGGCACAGGGCGGTCACGCACATATTAGTGACTTTCTTAATATTCCTGTTTCAATAATTCTCGGAATACTGCTCGGTGCAATTACAGGCTTCATCTTAAGTATATTCTTTGAAACAGCATATGCTCACAAACATCTTGTAAGAAACAGTATGAAAGTCATAATTATACTTGGTTTTTCATTTCTACTTATGTCGATTGAAACGTGGCTTAAAGGTACAATCTCCGTATCCGGACTTCTTGCTGTCGTAAGTATGGCCTGTGTTATCAAAATCAAAAGTATAGACGCAGTTTCAAAACGTCTCTCTGAAAAATTCGGTAAATTATGGATTGCTGCTGAAGTTATATTGTTTGTCCTTGTAGGTGCAGCAGTAAATATAAGATATACTCTTGATGCCGGAATTAATGCAGTTCTAATGATTTTTATTGCGTTGATTTTCCGTTCAATCGGTGTCTCTATATGCCTGCTAGGTACTGAGCTTACACTAAAGGAACGATTATTCTGTGTAATCGCATATATGCCTAAAGCAACTGTTCAGGCTGCCATCGGTTCTGTGCCTCTGGCTCTTGGACTTCCTTGCGGACAGATTGTTTTATCCGTTGCTGTTTTGGCAATCCTTATTACTGCACCACTTGGAGCAATCGGAATGGATATGACATATAAGAAGTCTTTGTCACAATCCTATTCAGATGTATATAATTAATTCACAGTTTGTTAGAAAAAATAGGTGTAATGTATAAAGTTTTGCATATATACATTACACCTATTATCCTGTCCTCTACTCACACTTTATTGTCTTTATTCCAAATATAAAATATATAATATGGAATATCCACACACAGGCTAATACAATCCGACCAACTAAAATATTACTCATCATAACAAAACCAATTGCCATAAGTATTGTAACCATTGATATTATCTTGATTTTCGTCTTTAATGTCATTCCCTTTCCCTCTACGAGACTCTCCAGATTATTCTTATAAATCTTCGTTCCTATGAACCACGTATGAAGCCTTTTAGAGCTTTTTGCAAAACAAAATGCTGCAACCATTAGAAACGGAACTGATGGCAGAATCGGAAGCACTGCTCCGATTGCACCAAGTGCAAGGCTGATACAGCCTATCACAACAAATAATGCTTTCTTTAACTTCATGTATATCTCCTTGTCTGTTTTTTTTAATAAGCGATTGCAAAACTTTATAATTCTTTAAGTCCCGCAACCGCTTGTATTACTCATCAGCTCACCCGTCCATGCTCAATCGAATATATCTTATCCGCAATTCTCATCGTAGACTGTCTGTGCGATACAAGTACAACCGTTCTTCCTTTGTCCTCTTCCCTGAGTGACTTTAAGATAATCGCCTCATTAAGACTATCCAGGTTACTCGTCGGTTCGTCCAAAAGAATGAATGGTGCATCATGTAAAAATGCTCTCGCAAGTCCGATTCTCTGTTTTTCTCCGCCTGACAGCATATCGCCAAGCTCTCCCACATTCGTATCATAGCCATTCGGAAGCTTCGCAATAAAGTCATGAATTGAAGCCTTCCTGCATGCCTGCTCAATTTCTTCATCTGTCGCATCCTGCTTTGCTATGCGGATATTATTCTTAATGGTATCATTAAACAAATGTGTATCCTGAGTAACAAAACTCTCCATATCACGAAGATTGTCTGTATTAATCTCATCAACTGAGCGTCCTGACACTTTAACAATACCCTCGTCAGTACTCCAGAATCGCATAAGAAGTTTAAGAAGTGTGGACTTTCCACTTCCACTTCTTCCCTGAATACCAATAATACTGCCCTTTGGCATAGGAATAGACACATTCTTAAGAATAGTTTCGCTGTCGTATGCAAATGTAACATTTTCAGTGGCAGCACCTTCAAACTCTACCTCTTCCCTGTCTGTTACATCAACTGTCACAGGTGATTCATCAAGGATATCAAGCACTCTGTTTCCTGCTGCAAATGTGTTCTGTAATGTACTTCCAAGATTAGCCAGTGCAATAACCGGGCCAAATGAGCTCATAAGCGAAACAGTTGCCACAAGCGCACCTGCAAAGCTTATTGTACCATTGTTACAAAGTGTACATGATACTGCAATCATCAACACGTCAAAAATAAGAATAATTGTATTCGTTATCGCTGTATTAAATCCTGTAAGACTTTTAAGCTTCTTCTCCTCTTCTGATAATTCATCAGTTCTTGTATTCATTTCTGCAAGTCTTTCCTTACCACAGTTGTACTGAAGAATTTCCGGAAGTCCTCTTAAACTGTCAAGCACAAAGCTGCTAAGCTCTCCGGATTTACTTCTGAATGTGAAGCCTATGTCCTTGCCCGCCTTAGATATATACACCGGAACGAAAAGTCCGATAACAACATAGGCAGTAAGTGCCACAGCCGCAAGTATCCAGCTAATCTGTCCGATAAATATACACATAATAATGCTTACCACGAACGCAATCACAGTTGGCGAAATCGTGTGTGCATAGAACACCTCAAGCAACTCTATATCTGATGTTATGACCGATATGAGGTCGCCCTTGTTCCTGCCTTCAAGCTTAGCCGGACACAGCTTCCTTAGTGCGAAAAATACCTTATCCCTTATAAGTGCCAGAAGCTTAAATGCAATGAAATGATTGCACGACTGTTCTGCATACCTGAGAACTCCTCTTACAAGTGCAAATATAAGCACACATGCAAACACAACGCCACTCGAAATGCCTGTATCAACTCCCAGCACGTCAAGAATAGCAACAGCACCAAATACAGTAATAAATATAGCTGTAAGGAATCCAATAATTCCCATAACAATAGCAAGCACCATGTACCCTGCAAGAGGCTTCACCATACCGATAAGGCCAAGCATAACTTTAAATCCGCTTCGTTTTGGCTTAAAAGATGTTTCAGAATTCCTTGCTGTTGAATTCATGGATGCTGAACCAGTTGTTTTATTACCAACATTACTGCTCATCTGCTGTCACCTCCTTCTGATTTTCTGTCTCATGTATAGAATATGTGCTCTCTATAGTATCAGGATTTTCTCCAAGTTTCCGATTTCGTTCAAGTCCATAATTTTCAAGGCTCATCTGTGCATTCCACAGCTTTGCGTATACTCCGTTTTTTTCAAGCAGTTCCTTATGATTTCCGCTTTCAACTACATTTCCTTTGTCGAGAACATAGATAGCATCTGTATTCTCTACATTGGCAAGGCGATGTGAAATAAGAATTACTGTCTTATCTTTAGCCAGCTTCATAATCTGTTCCATAATGACATCTTCACTCTCTACATCTATGTTAGAGGTAGCCTCATCAAATATATAATAAGGGCTGTCATGCAGAAGTGCTCTCGCTAGTGCAAGTCTCTGTCTCTGTCCACCGGAGAAGTTACCTGCTCTTTCTGTAATCCTTGTATCAAGCCCTGCTTCGCTTCTTAAGAATTCTGCAAGATTAACCTTGTCAAGCACCGCCCACAGTTCGTCATCCGCAGCATCCGGCTTAGCCATCAAAAGATTGCCCTTTACAGTTCCCTTAAACAGAAAACTCTGGTGACTTATATAAGTAATGTTTTTAAGCAGGCTCTCCTCTGAGATATCCGAAAGTTCAACATCACCAACCGTTATATGGCCCCTGTAGCCCTTGTTTCTTCCCATAAGAATAGCAGAAATAGTAGACTTTCCACAGCCACTCTCACCAACAAGTGCTGTTAGATTTCCTTTTCTAAAGGTTATATCTACTCCTTTGATTGTATCATTCCCAGGATTGTCCTTGTATGCAAAAGATAGATTATCACATATAATATCTGCATCAGGCGGACACAGGCGATTCTTAGAGTATGCCATTCCAACTGTATGTACATCTGACTCAGCTACACCACCCTCACTCACATCTTCTGTTTCGCTGTACATTACTTCGCCTTTCGCAGAATCAGCATCCTCTGTATCAGGCAAATCCAGCAATCTGAATATCTTATCACTCGCCGCCATTCCGTTCATGGCAATATGGAAAAATGAACCCAGCTGTCTCATTGGAATAAAGAAATCAGCTGAAATCAAAATAATAAAAAGTGCTCCGGACAGACTCACATATCCTGCCCTAAACTGTGTAACAGACATGATAACACCAAGTGCCGCACCACCATAAGCAACCAGATCCATTATAGTTACGGAATTAAGCTGCATTGTAAGTACCTTCATTGTTATCTTTCTGAACTTCTCTGATTCTATATTCATCTGTTCATTCTTGTATTCGTCTGCCTTGTATATCTTAAGAGTTGTAAGTCCCTCAAGATTTTCCAAAAATGTATCTCCCAGTGCTGTATACTGTCCCCAATATTTTGAAAGCAGCTTCTTAGCCCATGTCTGTACTACTGCTATAGATACCGGTATTAACGGAACACATACAAGAAGCACTATAGCCGCAGGAATGTTTACAAACATAAGAACACTGAAAAGTGTAAGCGGTGCCAGCATTGCATAAAAAAACTGTGGCAGATATGCTCCAAAATAAGTCTCTAACTGGTCACAACCCTCAACCGCCACTTGAACGACCTCAGATGTCTGCACATTTTCATGGTAAGACGAACCCAGCTTAAGAAGTTTTTCGTATATCTTCTCCCTTAGCGTCTTCTTTACAGTCTTAGATGATAAAAAGCTCATCTTAGATGATACAACTGCACAGATAAATCGCACAATCGCAGCCACGGCAATCACTGCCACCGTTTCAATCAACCTGTCAGTTGTGTAATTTTCTTCATATACATCTGCAAACAGCTTCGTTATGCCATATATCATTGTAATATTTGCAGCTAGCGAGCACCACTGTGCCACAACATTTCCGGCAATATACTTTTTGCTTTCGCTCACAGTCCCTATGAGCCTTTTGTTAATCATCATATAATCTCAGCCTTTCATAAAACTTATTACATACAAGTATAATATTTAGCTATACAACCACTGTATTAATCTCTTAAAGCAGTAACCGGCACAACAAATACTCCGTCAGGTCTTTGATATGCAGCATTTGATAATCCACATATTACACATAAAACTGACGGCTTCCTGCCACCATTTTTTCCAATATCATCACTGACTTTTATGAGATTTTCTGCCGCTGCATCAATCTAGTTCGCGCCAAGCCTTATTTCAAAAGCACACCATTCTCCGCTCTGCATTTCAATTACTGCGTCAATCTCATTATTGTTATAATCCTGATAATGATAAATTTTAGCGTCAAATATATCAAGATAAACTGCTACCGATTCAACATCAATATCTTCATCATCAACCTCTTTGATATCATTCTTCAGCTTCTTGTTTGTTGCAGTTGTTGCTTCATTTCTAGCCAATGAGCGCAATAGCAGCTCCATTTTATGCTTATCTCTTTTGACTTCATCAACCCTGTAAACATCGTCATCCAGAATTGCTCTTATATACTGCATTGGCAGATATGCTGCCTGTTTTAATGATGTACTCTGGTTAGCTGGCCAGCCTCCTCTGATAATTAAATCTATTATCTTTCTCAAATTCACTTCTCCGGTTAATCTGGCATTAGCATGGTAAGAAGATGTCCATGTTTTTCCACACCATTTCGGTCCCTCTATACACACCGCTCCAAACGATTGTAAATATTCATCTATTATCTTATCTATCAGTCTTGGCTTGTAATCTTTCTTTTCCATAAATTCTCCATTTCTGTGCTGCTTTTGCACATACAATTCTATTATTTATTATGATAATGTCTGCAGATTACTCCATTGCTTCGCAATTCTCGCAGCCCTTTATCACTATCATATTATTACAATCCGATAGATTTTTGACTTTTAACCCGATTGATTTTCTTCTTTGTCCATTTTTAAAATATATGTCAGAATTTTACTCATATGTGAAATCTTTCGAGAGGAGACAGTTTGCTTATCCTAACCATACCACCTGTACTACACCGTCAACACATAAGGTTTCCCATCCACCTCTGATACTTCAAGTTCTACTCCATACACCGATTTGATAAGTTCGGAATTAATAACATTCTCCGGCTTACCCTTCGCTATTATCCGCCCTTCTTTCATGGCTGCAATCTCGTCACTATAGTATAGTGACTGGTTGATATCGTGAAGCACCATTATTATCGTCATTCCATACTCCCGGTTCAGCTTCCTTATAAGCCTTAGAATCTGCAGCTGATACCTTATGTCAAGATAAGTTGTCGGCTCGTCAAGGAACAGAATCTTTGTATCCTGTGCAATTGCCATTGCTATCCACACACGCTGCTTCTGACCACCTGACAGTTCTGCAACAGGCTTGTCCTTGTGCTTGTAAGTATTCGTAATCTCAAGTGCGAACTTAACCTTCTCATCATCAAGCTTCGCATCCTTTGATATGCCAAATGTCATATAAGGTGTTCTTCCATATCCAACCAGCTTTTCAACTGTGATATCTGCAGGTGCAGTGTTGTACTGATGTACAATCGCGACCTTCTGTGCAAATTCCTTAAGCTTCATATTGGCAATATCACTTCCTTCAAGACTTATGCTTCCTGTTTCTGCCTTAAGATTCTTAGTACACAGGTTAAAAAGCGTGGACTTTCCACAACCATTTGCACCTATGAGAGTTGTAATCTTTCCCTTTGCAATGTCAAGATTCAATCCCTTTAACACATTTTCCTTATCATAGCCAAAAGTCAGGTCGCATATGCTTAGAACATTGTTAGTTTCCATAATTTCCCTTAGACCTCCTTAACAGTATGATAAAGAATGGTCCGCCGATAACGGACATAATTACTGATGCACTTATCTCATAAGGTGCGGCGATTGTTCTGCCAAGTGTATCTGCAAGCAGCAATACAAATGCACCAAATACGATACTGTACGGAACAAGCACCTTATGATTACTTCCGACAAGCAGCCTTGCAATATGTGGCACGATAAGACCAAGAAAACTTATCGGTCCGATAACCGCTGTTGATATGGAGGCAAGAAGCACTGCAATCACTGATACAATAATTCTGGTTCTTGTAACATTTACGCCAATAGAGCGTGCCGTCTTGTCTTCAAGTGCAAGCAGGTTGCACTGTCCAAGTATGAAAATGCTTGCAACAAGCCCAATCGCTGTATATATAAGCAGCACCCTCACATCACTCCATGTCTTCATTGTAATATTGGCGTTGACGATGCTTGCAACTCCTGAATAATTGCTTCCTGTGCTGCTGTTAAATGCGCTCATAAGTCCTGTAAACATCGCATTTACCGCAACGCCCACAAGTATGATTCGAAGCGGTGACAGACCGCCCTTCCACGAAAGTCCGTAAACCAGCAGAAATGCTATCATTCCGCCTAAGAACGCAAGTATAGGCGTATAGAAATACAACGCCGGCACAAATGCCGTGATAAGCACTGCAACAAAGCTTGCTCCCGAACTGACACCTATAATTCCCGGGTCTGCCAGCGGATTCTTCATGACTGCCTGCAATAACACACCCGAAACCGCAGTTGCTGCCCCGCCAAGCATTGCCACAAATATTCGTGGAAAGCGCAAATCATAGACCGTCGCAACATCCGGATCATATGCTACAAACAGTCCTTTTAAAAGCTGCACAGGCGTAACCTTCAGACTTCCCGTATTCACTGCATATAGAAACAGAGCAAGCAGTGCAAGTGCAGTTATCACAAATGCCAAAATCTGTTTTAATCTTGTCTGCATGATTCTTCTCCTTCTTAAATTCATGTACTCTCGGAATCTACATAAAATCGAATAATTCTGGCTATATTTCCGATATACTGCTTCCATTTTCTCGTCGTACACACCGTGTATGCACTACGAAAATGTCATTGCATATCAAAAATCTATCTCAGAATTCATCAATTAGTAAATTCCTAGAGTACATATTCTGATTTTTATAAGCCATCAATCTCCATATAACAAAGGCTGCAGCTCGTCCAGTGCCTCAGGATAATTAAACTTCGCACTCATGCCGAATTTGTCATATGAAAGGTCATATACCTTTCCATTCTGTACAGCTGTAAAATGTTTCCAGATATCGTTGGTTGAGAATTCATCTGCAAACATCTTCTTGACATCATCAGGAAGTGCATGTGCTGCCCTTAGTATGATATCAGGATCTTTCTGTTTCATATCCTCAGTGTTAGCATTTAAGAATTCTTCTCCACCGCCATCACCATATACATTAGTTCCTCCGGCAAGCTTTACAAGGCTTCCTACATAGCTGTTATCTGTTGCCACTATATAAGAGCCCGGAAGTCCCATAAGTACAAGCACTCTTGGACTTTCCTTACCTTCATTTTTCTTCTTGTATTCGTCCATGTATGCCTTGTATTCATTAATAAGTTTCTCTGCCTCTGCCTGTCTGTCGAACTTTTCTCCAAGTCCTTCGATAGAAGCATACATTCCATCTACACTCTTAAGATTAAGAAATAATGACTTAACACCGATAGATGCATACTTAGGCTGTAAATCGCTCTGTAAGCTGTTAGGTGAAAGAATATAGTCAGGATTAAGTGACTTGATAATTTCAAGGTCAGGATTCATAGCCATTCCTACCGTAGTCACATCCTTATATCTGTCTGGCACAGTGCTTGATGTCTGACATACACCTACAAGATCGAGATTTAATTTATCACATATATCTGCTACTGCCGGTGATGTTGCTACAAGCCTCATCTGCGATGCGTCACCTCCCTGACTATTCTCATCAGGATGCTGGTCAACACACGCAGTTAAAGATAACACCATTGCACCTGCAAGCACACAGCTTAACAATCTTTTTAATTTCATAGTCTTTTCCTTTGCACTCGTTACTTTTTCTTCTTAAGATAAAACCATATTCCACATCCTGCAGCAGCAACCACAACTATTCCCATTATTATAAATGGAACCGGATTAGTCTTCTTTGATGTCTTATCCTTAGTTTTCTTATTCACCTGCTTACCGGAAGCATCAAATTCTTCAAGTCCGGCAGAGTCTGATGACTTGCCTGAATATGTAGATAAATCGGTGGTAGTACTCGCTGCTGTAGTACTTTCAGTTTCCACTGTTGTAGTTTCTGTTACTGTGGTAGTTTCAGTTTCCGCTGTTGTAGTTTCTGTTACTGTAATATTTTCAGTTTCCACTGTTGTGGCTTCTCCGTTTTCTGATGAATCTGCCTGTCCGATGCTAGAATCTCCATTGCCGGACTGTACGGAACTTCCCTGTGCTGCTTCACCATTATCTGCCGGTGCTGCCGGAGTATCAACTGTTATGCTTGTGATAAAATCATCCGAACCCGGTTGTAAGCCGGATACTGTAATATAGAAGATAACACTTCTTCCCATCGCGATAACGTACATGTTACATCTGATGACAGAATTTTCACTGTTAACTTTCATACGATAATCCGCTGTATTCTCAGAATAATCTTCCTGCATAAGTGTGGCTGTTACAGGGCTTCCATCAACCTGAAACTGTGGATTCTGTATGTTATCCATAAGCTGTAATCTTACGGTTACAAATGTATTTCCTGATGTATCAACTTCAACCAGTGCTTTCTTATATGTTGCACTGTCTGTCATAGACTGACCAAGAACTGCTGAGCCATCACCACCCGAATCCTCTATAACACCCGTCTGTGGATGTCTGTAGTGAGGAGTTGCTGTTGCTATATATATTCCACTGCCTGCCGCCTGTGCTGTAACAGCAGTAATGCCCGCCATATTCATAACGAGCATCACCACTAATCCACACAATACGCAGGCTAATCTCTTTAGACCTTTTGCATTATGTTTCATAATATTTTACTATTCCTTAATCTTTCTTCTGACTACAAATGTTCCTGTAATACCGGCTACTGCTAACATAAGGATTACTACCCATAGAACTATGTTAGCTCTGTCGCCTGTCTTGACTGACTCAGTGCTCTTGCCTGCTTCAATCTGTGCTGTGTTATCAGCATCAGTGATTGTGCTTCCTTTTTCTACAAGTGCATATATACCGAAGCTCTTTGTATCAGCCTTATAATATCCGTTCTCAACTGATCCCTTAACTAATGTCTTAGTTCCGTCATCATTAATTCTGTATAATACAACCTTAGCCGGATCGTATCCCTCAGGAATTGGGAGATAGATTGTTACTGCGCTATTAGGCTGTACTGTATTGCCATCAGCATCTTCAAAATGTATATCAAAAATGCTGAATTTCTTTCCTACTTCCTTAAGAGCTAATGAAGCCATGCTATATACATCACCTGTTGTAACCGTTGATACTACAAACTTAACTTCTGTGTCAAACGAGCCCTTTGCCGCATCTACCTTTATGCCTGTTGCATCATCTGTTTTACTGAATGCAGGTAACTGCTTTGCCGGTTCTGCCGGCTTAAGATCCGGATCATCTGCTGTTGTCTTCGCAAGAGAAGTCCAGTCAAGTTTCATAAATACATTCTGTTCACCTGTGCCCTCTGAAATAGCTTCCATTACAGGCACAAATACCTGAAGCGGTACATATCCATTCTCTAATGCCTCTGGAATAAGTTCAAATGTAAGTGCATTAGGATAATCTGAGCCATAGATGTCCGATACAAGTGTACCATCTTCATTCTTCCAGTAACCTTCTACTGTAGTATTTGCAAGCTCACCTACAGGGTTTCCATACTTATCGAGTGTATAACCTGTGAGGTAATACTTAAGCTCTCTAAGGTATCCAAAATCAGAACCGATTCTTAATCCCTTGAAATTAACTGTAAGATAATACTTACCATCCTTAACATTAAGCCCTACAGTATGTTCAATAGCACCATCTGACATAGAAGCTGTAACCTTGTCAATCTTTACCATATTGGCATTAAGCTTGTATACACCATCTGGAAGATTCTTGTAATCCAAACCTGTATTCTGTTTTTTTATAAGATTGTTATATGCTTCATTTAAAGCTGAATACATATTATCAACTTCTGTCTGTGATGCTTTCTTGTTATCAAGCATTGTTATCGCATTAACAAGTACACTCTGTAGATTCTCATAAGATGAAGTTGTATATTCATCACCTTTTATTTCTTTTACACTATTAACAAGTTCTGTAAGTTTCGTCTTATCAGCTTCTTTAAATCCAGGTATCTCTTCTTCAGGTGCATCAGGTGTTTCATCTGAAATCTTTTCTGCTTCATCATAATAGATTGTGAAAATGGCCGAACGTGTAGCATCTCCATTATCACCCATAATTGCATCCATAGCCGATACTCTGAACTTTGTCATAAACTGTACTTCATCATTAGGAAGTATTATATAACCATTCTTTGGATAATAATTATTAGTTCCGGCATTTAGTTCATCTGTAT
>ERZ1035006.2103-NODE-2103-length-11857-cov-11.849686_pt1 | contig 11857 bp, 9 predicted proteins | sample MGYA00520694_ERZ1035006 | MGnify/ENA primary metagenome ERZ1035006 (study PRJEB33766, sample SAMN09781746) | gut metagenome | biome: gut microbiome | host: Homo sapiens | place: Madagascar | study: EMG produced TPA metagenomics assembly of the PRJNA485056 data...
ACAACAGAATGATAATCATCATATAAGTAAAATCCAGCTGTCCGGAAAATCCCAGGTAAAACGCAGCGATTACGATACACACACTTGCTGTCTTTAACGCCATCAAATGCAGTGCATTATAAGGAATATATCCCCATTCTATTTTCAGATTAATGTCACGACTGTCCCTGCATGCTTTTTTCATTGACTCCATAGAAGCTCCTGCTTTTCCAAAGGATTTCACTACAGAAAGTCCTCTGGCATATTCCAGGGTTGCTCCGGTCAGATCCCTGTTTGCCGCAGCAAGGATTGGTGTATTTCTTGTACTGTATTTTGAAATGATGAACAGGAATATCAGGGAAACAGCGGCACCCGTCAATGCAATCAGCCCTACCCTCCAGTTCATACAGGTGAGCCACAAAAGGATGCAGATAAAATTCAGATAACCTCCTACAAAGTTATCAATCATACGGATTCCCATTCCTTCCAGCGTATGAAGACCTGTAGTAATAGAATTGAGAATCGTGCCTGTATTCATGTTCTGGAAATATCCTAAAGATACACGTTTCAGCGCATCTCCCACTGCAAGTCTGTCTCTGGCAATTAATTCATAACTGATCGACTCCTGAAATCTTGCTCTCAGATAATCAAACAGAAAGCGCAGAAAAATAAAGAACAACAGAATCACGATACTTTTTCCAATCCAAACCGTTGAGACAGCATTTCCCTGTCCTTCGCATTCTACAAGCTTCCCGATTATATATGCAGCCCATATGACCGGCATTGCCGCAAACCAGCCTGAAAAAAAGGAAAAACCAAAACCAATATACAGATTCTTTTTAAAACTGCCACACCAGTCAATGATTCTTTTTACAGTGCCAAACATGATTCTTCACCTTCTTTCTGGCTTCTTACTGCCCAGTGCCTTACTCCCACATGAGCCTGCCACATTCGCTGATAAAGCTGACAATTCTGAAGCAGCTCTTCCTGGGTTCCCGCCCCTTCTATACAGCCATTTTTCAAAACAACGATTTTGTCTGCATCTGTGATTGTGGAAAGTCTGTGTGCAATGACCAGCAATGTCTTGCCTTTTGTCAGTTCTTCTATACTCTTCTGGATCTTGTTCTCATTTTCCGGATCCGTAAATGCAGTAGCTTCGTCAAGAATGATGATCGGTGCATTTTTTAATATCATTCTGGCAATGGCAATCCTCTGCTTTTCTCCACCGGACAGCCGTTTTCCTGCTTCCCCTGCAGGGGTATCATAGCCCTGCGGCAGCTTCTCTATAAATTCCTGGCAGCATGCCTTTCTTGCTGCTTCCCGTACATCTTCATCCGATGCAGCCGGATTGCCGAGACGTATATTTTCCATGATAGAACACCGGAACAAGAAATTATCCTGTGTCACAAAACTAATCATTTCTGAAAGCTGTGACAATGGCATTTCCCTAATATTTACACCGCCTATGGTAATGCCGCCGGATGTCACATCCCAGAATCTTGAAATCAACCTTGCTACTGTAGATTTACCTCCCCCGCTTGGTCCGACCAATGCAGTAAAACTTCCTGCCGGCATCGTCAGGTCAATTCCATGCAGCACCTCATCCTTTTCCTCACCGGTATAAGAGAAATGCACATTTTCCAGTTTCACATCATAGCTGTTGATATTTGCATATACAGAAGGCTCCGGCAATTCTTTCATCGTAAGAAAATCCTGTATGCTTTCGATGTTATATTGCATTTCACGAAGATTTTCAGAGAATACCTCTATTTTTGCAAAAGATGTCACCATGGACATGGACAGCATGACTGCCAGCACAAGCTGTGATATGGTCAACTGACCATGCATCGTCAGATACAGTCCCACAGGCAAAGTTCCAAGCAGTGTCGATGGAAACAGGGCGAATGTCATTTTCATGGTGATCCAGGTGGAAGACAGCCATTTCACAACGAATTTCTTATAATCCAGAATTGCTTTTGCATATTTCTCATAAGAGGTTCCTGCCCTGCCAAATGCCTTAATAACCTCTATGCCCTCTATGTATTCCACAATAGTACTGTTCATATGTGCATTGGATTCGTCGTACTGAGTGAAACTTTTTCCGCTGATAATCATGGTAAGTGTCATAAATACCAAGGACAATGGAACGGTTACAAGAGAAGCCAGTGCAATTCTCCAGTCCAGCGTAAGCAAAGCGATAAAGCTGATTACCGGAAGCAGGATATGTCCGCTTCCTTCCGGAATCATATGAGCAATGGGTGGTTCCATATTTTCGATTTTTTCTACCATAATGCTCTTGATTTCACCAATACTGTGCCCTTCCACATCTCCTAATGGTGCTTTCAGAAACCGATCTGTCAGGCGGAGCCTTAAACCCTCCAATATGTGATAGGCTGCTATATGTGATATCCATGTGGATGCGGAAAAGCTTACGATTTTTATAATATAAAAGAGTAAGGCATACAGACACCATCTTAAAATTTCCTGCATAGGAGCCTGGTTCAAATTTCTTATATACAAATCGATTCCACGGTAAATGCAATAATATGGCATAAGTCCACTGATAATACTGATAACAGATAAAATAACGGATATTCCAAGCCTTTGCCCGCTTCCTTCGGTATAGCTCAGTAACACTTTCAGCCAGCTGTCTTTTTTTTCTGATACTTTTTTATTTTCCATCAAAGGTTTCCTTTCTGAATCGGTACTCTGCCGGAGACAGCCCCATCACACTTCGAAATGCAGATGAAAATTTCCCCGGATTTTCATATCCTACACTTGCGGCGATCTCCTGTACTTCTTTCTCTTTATCCTGTAACAGCATATTTGCAGCCAGATTCATGCGATATCTTTTCTGATAAGAATAAATAGAATCTCCATAAACATCTTTGAAGCATTTTTTCATAGTTGTCAGTGGAATCTCATACATAGAGGAAAGTTCTTCGATGGTAAACCGTGTCTGAGGATTCCCTGTGATCTGCGCATGAATCCCTTTGATTTTTTCCATCTGAGTTTTGTAATAATATGGTCTGACTTCTTTCCTGTCTTCTACGGTCATCGTGTTTAAGTACAACAATAATTCCACGACTTTTATCTGATAATATTCTTTTGCTTTTGCAAGTTCCGGATGTGCCATGTTTTTCTGGTAAAATCCGGAAAGAATTGACCCAAGTTCCTTATCTCCACGAATTACATAAGGTTTCTCTTCTGAACAATAACAGCTTCGGAGTTCCTCAATAGATACGGAAAATCCATGAAACATTTCATCAAGTGCCTTCTGAACTTCCGCAACTTCCATGAAAATACTGACTCCATGATAATGCTTCAACGGATAATAAGTCGTCCCCTTATGATTTTCTCTATTGTCCAGCCGGAGTTCATTTTCCTGCATAATACTAAATACACCGGGATTTACCTCCATTTCAATTCTTCCCTCCCGGCAGTGGTCAATACAGAATATTTTTTTGTCATTCTTCAATTCAAATTCAGATACACACTGTTCCATATGCATGTCTGAAAAGCAAATCATCACACCTGGCATTACTCTGTAAATCGTCATTACTCCCTCACCTGTCGTATCATTCAACATAAGAACAGAGCAATTTTCATTCTGAATCACAGGTTTCACATTACTTCCAAGACTTGCAATTTCATTCACATTCAAATTTCTTCTCATTCCTTTCACATAATTGTATTTTTGTATTAGTCATTTCTAACTTTTTTATCTTACCATGAGAATTAAGCTTTATCCATACCCGAATGGACCTTGGTAATCCATTTGGACAAAAATCAAAAAAGCGCCGACTGTTTATAGTCCGCGCTTGTAATTTCAAGAATGCCTTTTACTCAGGAAAGAGCTTCCAATTTTTAAGCTCCTAAACTCTCCATCCTACCGCCTTTCTTCTTTCCACAACAAAATGGTGATAAATCCCATCCTGCTTCACAAGTTCTTCATGTGTTCCCTGCTGTACGATTTTCCCATTCTCCAGAACGTAAATCCGGTCGGCTTTCTGTACTGTTTTCAGGCGGTGTGCAATCATAATAACAGTTTTGTCCTTTGTCAGATCCTCTATTGCTTCCATTAATTCTTTCTCATTTTCTGGATCCACATTTGCCGTTGCTTCGTCAAGTATAATAATTGGTGCATCCTTTAATATTGCCCGGGCGATAGATATTCTCTGTCTTTCACCTCCTGAAATACTTGCTCCGCCTTCTCCTATCAGTGTATGAAAGCCTTCCGGCAATTTCATGATAAAATCATAACACCTCGCCTTTTTTGCTGCTTCCACAATCTGCTCCATCGTACTGTCCGGGTTTCCAAATTTGATATTATTCGCAATCGTATCTGAAAATAGATATGTTCTCTGAAACACAAAAGAGAAATTAGCTATCAGGCTATCATAGTTATATTCTCTTACATCAAAATCACCAAGTCTGACACTCCCACCGGAAACATCCCAGAACCGTGCCATCAGATTACATAGAGTTGTTTTTCCACTTCCGCTCGGTCCTACAATAGCAACTGTCGTTTTTTCCGGTATATGCAGAAAAATATCATCCAGTACTTTTTTACTTCCATAAGAAAATTCTATGTTCTCCATATCAACATCATAATTTTCCGGTATGATTTTCTTTCCTTCTGTTTCCATTGAAGGAACCTTTAATATTTTATTCACCTTATCCACACCTATATCAATGCTTCTGAACAATGCAGAAAAACTTCCCGCACTGTCAAGCTGCTCAAAAAGAATAAATGAGCAGATCAGCATTAAAAGGCACTTTGTAAGCCCCATCGTTCCCTGAAAATAAAAATACACTGCTGCAATGCACACTGCTACACCAGTCAGCTTATTTATAACAAACTGAAAAAACATAAAACATACAGAAGGGATTTCCATAGAAAAATTAGCTTTTCTGCTCTCTTCTACAGCACTGTGTATCTTAGCTTCCGAATTTCCTGTAAGATTATAATTCTTCACTTCGGCAATTCCCTGCACATATTCCAACACTGTGGCAACCAGATTCTCATCTGCCAGATATTTTCTTTTTGAAACACTCTGTTCCTTCTGCTGCATCAGTGCATTGACTGCCATAAAAACCAGAATACCCACTATTGTGATCAGTCCAATTCTCCAGTCATATAACAGCATCATGACAGCTATGATTCCGGCTGTTAAAAAACCTCTTGTAGTTACCATAACTACTCTGGTTGCGATATTAGACATATTTTCCAGTGTGTTCGTTGTAACAGAGGAAATCTCACCCAGGCTGCTTTTATTAAACCACCCCATCGGCAGATAACGCAAATGCTCCGCTATTTCAATCCGTTTATCAGCACAGCTCCTGTAACCGGCACGTGTCTGCTGCATAGTTGCTTTCATATTGATGATGATTGTTAATATAACAGATAACAAAATAACAGCGAAGCTGGACATCAAAGTCTTTATTGTGACATTCTTTTCTAAAAGTGATTGTATTACAATATAAACTGCTGGTATACGCATAGCCGAACAAACGGCACTTAGTACTCCAAGCCAGATTGATGCAATAAATAACTTTTTATTTTCTTCCCCACAAAAATCAAAAAATTTTCTCAGTGTCCGAATCATCTATACCACCTCCCCATCTTTTGTACTAATATGGGATTCCCACATATTCCTATATAATGGACAGCTTTGTAAAAGTTCTTTCTGGTTACCTCGTCCTACAATCCGTCCGTTTTCTATTACAAAAATACAGTCTGCATCTGCAATTGTAGTAAGTCTATGTGCTATCACAAGCAGCGTTTTTCCCTGAATCAGTTTTGCAAGAGCAGACTGTATAACAGCTTCATTTTCAGGATCCGTATAAGATGTCGCTTCGTCCAGAATAATAATCGGTGCATTTTTCAGCATTGCACGGGCAATGGAAATACGCTGTCTTTCTCCTCCTGACAGATGACCACCGCCAGATCCACATATCGTCTGATACCCTTTTTCAAGTCCTATAATAAAATCATGGCATCCACATTCCTTCGCTGCCTGTATGACAGCTTCATCTGTTGCATTTCTGTTTCCCATTCGGATGTTTTCCATAACAGACAGATCAAATAAATAATTATCCTGTGATACATAAGCAATTCTGGATGTACATTCTTTTAAAGGAAGCTTACGGATATCTATCCCTCCAATCCTAATCTCACCACTGGTGACATCCCAAAGTGAAGCAAGCAGCCTTGCAATCGTCGATTTACCACTTCCGGATGGACCTACAAGTGCATTTACTGTTCCAGGCTCAATACGCAAACTGATACCATGAAGAATTTCCTTTTCCTGATATGCAAAATGCACATTTTCAAATTCTACAGAGTTATCTGCAGGTATTTGTCCGACAGTCTCAGGTCTTAACATATCCTCACGAATAAGGATATCCGTTACTTCTCCAACAATTGTTGTAATTTGTGCCAGATCATCCGTATAAGAAAACGCTGTCATAACCGGCTGCATAACGCCAAATGACAGAACAAGCACCATCAGGAACTGTTCCGTAGACAGACTTTGATTCATAAATAAATAACATCCAACAGGAAGTATGCCAAGCAGCGTTGCCGGAAAGATTGTCATTCCCGCGGTCTGCCCAAAAAGGCTTCCCTGCATCCATTCAATAAAGCAGTCAGCACCTTCTTTTGCCGCTTTTACAAATTTATCATAACTGGTTCCTGATTGACCAAATGCTTTGATTACTTCTATCCCATTGATATATTCTACCGCTGTATCATTCAGAGCTTTGGTTGATTTTACAGTTCTTTTAAAATTTTCCTCATATCCACGAAACATAAATAAAAAACACAGACAACCTATCGGCACAACAATAAGCATTGCAATTCCCATTCTCCAGTCGACTGTAAATAAAAGGATCAACACTGCCAAAGCGCCCATAAGGTTTGCAATCATTTCAGGCAGAAGATGCGCCAGTGTCGTTTCCATGGAATCCACTCTCTCTACAATAATATTCTTGTAAGAACCGGAAGACTTCTCAAGAACACTTCCAAGCGGAATTGTTGAAAGCTTTTTCAACAGACGGATACGGATATTTGCCAGTACCTGAAATGTTGCATGATGGGATAATATGGTTGATATAGAATGGAAAATATACCGGATAATCCAGAACACTCCCATAACCATACATTTTCCCATATACCAGGAAAACTCTTCTGTACCATTTACCAGCCCTTTGATTATATCAATCATAATATAATAAGGTATCAGCGAACAGATGACTCCTGCCACTGCCATTAGAATACTTGCAAGGTACTCTGCTTTCCGTCTGCCAGAGAACTCCCATAGCCATGAAATAACTGATCTTCTCTTTGTCGTTTTTGACTCCATAACAGTCCTCCACTCTATGAATGTCTTTCAGATGTAACCGCAGAAATATGTTTTTTTACTACAGCTCTTCCTATCATGGCCCCTGCCACTGCTGCAACAGCAACCCCGGCAAGTAATATAATCCAGCCCCATGAACGAATCATTTCAGATGCTGCAAGGATATTATCCTGTCTTCCATCCGTTACTGCCTGCTCTGCCATAGATTTTACTGCAAGTGCATACGGATAAATCGTGCTTCCAAAAGCTGCACAAATCTGCATGATTACATAGCTTAATGTCAGACCTTTCTGATCTCCATATCCCGACTTCCACAAAATCAGTTCTGCTACTATTCCGGAGACAATATAAAGAACAATATATGGAAGATATCCTCCAAGTATTGCTCTTACGATAGTGTAAATCAGAATCGCTCCTCTTTTTTTCACTTTAGTACCAATAATAAAATATACAATTCCTTCAATCAGTGAAAAGAATACCGGCATCAACACAATCGTAATTGGTGTTGCATATAAAAGTGCACTTGCAAAGAATAAAGCCACATTAATCAGGGCAAGCAATACTACTGTTATCACATCTTTGATTTTTAATTTCTGTCTGGTCATTGTCTTAATTCTCCTTTTTGATTTTATAACATATATTTTCCTGCAATCAGGGCAGCAAATGTACAAAAACATATTACATCTGCCATTCCAAATTTAAGTTGAATGTATGAACTTCTTTTTTTATTCAGATCAATTCCCCTCGTCTCTGCTGATGCCGAAAGCGTTTCTGCAATCCGTATCACACGTAATGCCATTGGAACCGTCATAATTTCAACATATTCCAGCAGCTTATGCCGTCTCTCCCCTGCCAGTACCAGGGTGCTCCGTGTATGTATTGACTGGCGCATTAATTTCATATCTTCGGAAAGAACCGGAAAAAATCGAAATACAACCGCACATATCATAATTATTTTTTCATGAATGTGCATTTTTCGAAGTGCTGCAATCGTTCTTGAGGCTTCATTTTCGCCGATTAGCATGAATGTTGACAGTCCAATTGCAATCATTCGCGGGAACAGTATAAGTGCAAAATTAACAGCTGTATGATCCAGGATATTTCCTGATCCCCATAAGACAGCCAGGATAATACCTCCTGCCGTACCCTGGATATACCATCCGTCAAGCATCATTACAAATATCAATGCTATACAGAGAAGCCATAATGCCGTGCTGTCAGTCATTGAGGTAACCACCAATGTTGCAATCCAAAATAGTAACTTACTGCAAGGGTGAAGTCTACATTCTTTTGTTCTTCCTAATTGATGAGAAATCTGTCCGTCTGGTGTTTTTTCTTTTTCATCTTCCACAAAAGCTATTACATGTTTTAATGCTTCCTCATCAGACATATTATATTCTTCTGTAAAAGCTCCAGAATCCATACAACAGCATCTTGTGCAGACTTTTGCAAGTAATTCCATATCATGTGTAATTACAATCACCAGTTTTTCTTGTCTCATCATACGGATTAGTTCTGTACAGCTCCTTAAACTCACTGCGTCCAAACCAGCTGTCGGTTCATCCAGTACGATTACCCTTTTTGCAGATACATAAGCCATCATCAGTGAAAGTTTCTGCATCTGCCCTCCTGATAAAGTAAACGGATGTCTATCCTTTGCTTCCCACATATCCATCTTTTTCAGAACAGACTCAATTTTTTTTCTTAGTTCATTCGTATCCTCAAGACCATACATCAGCTCTTTTTGAACAGAATTTGTAAAGAATTGAAACTCACTTTCCTGCATTACAAAAAGTGTTTTATCAAGAAGTTCTTTCCTGCTCATTTTTTTATCATTAAAAGAAATCTCTCCACTGACACTTTTTAGAAGTCCACAGATTGTTTTTCCAAATGTTGTCTTTCCACATCCATTTCTTCCTACAACTCCTATAATTTCTCCAATTGAAGCAGAAAAAGAGAGGTTTTTCAGCAGGCATCCTTTTGCTTTATTATATCTGTATGACAAATTCTTAATGCAAAATCTGCCCCCTGATTCTCCAATCAGTTTCTGTCCCATATAGTTATTATCCAGCTTCAATTTAGAAAGATCCCGTATACGGAGTGGGAGCTCTGCATATTCTTTTTCAGTCATCTGTAAAAATTCATCAGAAGAAAAACGGTACTTCAATTCCCCCCTTTCTATCAGCCAGTATTCATCTGCTATATCAGAAAGATAATGCAAACGATGTTCACTGAAAATCATTGTCTTCCCTTTTCTCTTCATAAGCTGAAGTACATTTTTCAACATACTGATTGCCGCAAAGTCAAGATTTGCCGTTGGCTCATCCAATAACAAAATGTCTGTATCCATTGCCCATGCTGATAAAATGGAGATCATCTGTCTCTCTCCACTTGACAATTCATAAACATTTCTGTTCTTCAATTTTTCCAAATGAAAAGTCGAAAATGCTTCTTCCACTTTCTTTCTTATTTCTGATTCAGATATTCCATGATTTTCCAGTCCAAAAGCAACTTCTGTTGAACTGTTTATCGTAAAGAACTGGCTTCTTGGATCCTGAAATACAGAAGAAACCATTTCTCCTGTTTCCCCAATTGACATTTCACCCATATCCTTACCATTTATGCAACAAAATCCGGTTAGCCTGCCTTCAAAAAACTGTGGAATCAGATGATTGATGCAACGTAACAGAGTTGATTTACCACAGCCACTGCTTCCACAAAGTACAATACATTTTCCCTGCTTCACACTTCCTTCTACCTGTTTTAATGCAGGTATTTTTTCACCTTCATATGTAAAATCAAATTGAAATTGCAATTTTTACCACCTCTTTTCTCCAAAACTTTACATTCTGGGAAGTATTATTAGTTCTATCTAACTCTGAGATTTTAGAGAAGCGGATTCCTTAACTCAATAAGCCATCCGCCAGTATAACTACTATATATACTTTTCAAATAATGCTTTCCATCCGGCATTAAAAAAATCCCCGACCTCTTTCATAGCCTTCTTAGCCTTATTTTTTTCTTTCACATTTTCTAGAAGCCCTCTATAGGTGGAAAATCCTGCATTCATTAATAAACGCACTGCATTTTGGTCTACAGCATTTGATAAATAGTCCGTCACATAAATAACAGTACTTTCCACTTTATCCTCAATCATCTGATTCAGCTTCTTTCCAACCAAACTGCCGTCACTTCTGCAAAAAAGCAAAACACTTTGTTCGTAATAATCAAACAATATATTTAAATACATCTCTGACTCAAAACCAACTGCTTCAAGAAAATCAGATATATCTTTTGTTTCCTGTGCTTTGTAATAATGCTCCATTGCCTCTTTTCCATATGTTCCCATCACTATCAGAACCTCTGAAACAAGATACTCAAACAGTTCATCCTTATTCTTATATCTTGTATATAATGCCCCTGTTGTAACTTCGGCACGGCTGGCTATCTTTCTCAAAGAAGCCTGTGTAAAACCATATTCATAAAACTCTTTTCGTGCTGCGGCAATAATTCTATTGTCTATCGAATGATCTTTAAGTGCCATATAAAACCTCACAAAAAATAACAGTGTTATTAATAACACTGTTATTATACGCATTGCAAAATTTACTGTCAAGTGTAAATTCATCTTAACACTACAAAAAAATGTTAAACCAATCCAAAGGTTCTTTTTGCGCTAATTCCGGCATGTCTTCTTTATTTTCCTGTCCGACTTTCAGTACTTTTCCATTCTGTAACGGCATGTTTTACTAGACGAGCAATATCTGGTCGTGCACTGGGTTACTTCACGCAACGGAAATATACCATGGAACCGTCAACATGGACATCGGTTTCTTTATATAGTTTTTGAAGTATATCTCTTAGTTCTTTCTCCGTCTGAAACGGTGGAGAAAACCACCCTTTCTTTGCAAGAATATTTTTTACCAGCCAGTCTGTCCGTTTCGATTTTCCCCTGATATAAAAACAGGCAATGAAATCGCCGCCTGGTTTCAAAACACGCCATATTTCATGAAATGCTTTTTGCTTATCAGGAAATGCATGAAAACCATTCATACTGACAACGGTATCAACAGATTCATTCTCCATTTGCAGGTTCCCCACATCCCCCTGAATACATTTGATATGTGCATGACTACCAAGTCTTTTTCTGGCTTATTCAAGCATATCCATGCTGTAATCAATGCAAGTAATATGTGCATTTTTCAGAGAACTCCATTTGTTTTCCGTAAATACAGCAGTTCCAACCGGAACATCAAGAAGATTTCCTGAAAAGTCCTCAGGCACATAAGCTAAAACTTTTCGTGCTATATCATTATCATCAGTGCCACTCCAAAATAACTTAATATACAGTTTGCTGAAAATATTTCTTTGCGTAAGAACATCGTCATATATATTTTTTGATGTTTCATAAGCATTTTGTATTTTGTCTGCCATATTACCCTCCAAATTTAATTTTAATTCTAAAAGCTTAAAACTATCGTTCTCTAATCTTCCTGACATTACGATTCATGAGG
>ERZ1035006.2108-NODE-2108-length-11830-cov-21.049682_pt1 | contig 11830 bp, 6 predicted proteins | sample MGYA00520694_ERZ1035006 | MGnify/ENA primary metagenome ERZ1035006 (study PRJEB33766, sample SAMN09781746) | gut metagenome | biome: gut microbiome | host: Homo sapiens | place: Madagascar | study: EMG produced TPA metagenomics assembly of the PRJNA485056 data...
GCATTCCAACACTGTAGCGGATTAACGAGTTTAACCCTTCCTGCTGGTATTACCAGGATAGACGATTACGCATTCAGTGGCTGTAGCGGATTAACGAGTTTAAACCTTCCTGCTGGTATTACCTCAATAGGCGATGAAGCATTCCAAAACTGTAGCGGATTAACTTCTATTTATGTATATGCAGAGAAAGTACCAAAAATAGGTAGTAATGTATTCGGAGAAGTTGATGCCAAGAAATGCACACTTTATGTACCAATGGGAACTTATGACGATTACTGGCTCTCTGGCTTTGGCGACTACTTTGAGAACATAGTAGAATTCGAAGCAACAGGCATCGACAAGACTACAACCTCTACCGATGTTGAGGAGGTAGCTCGCTATTCAGTAAATGGTCAGCGATTGTCTGCTCCAACCAAGGGATTGAATATCGTGAAGTATAGCGATGGTAGCGTGAAGAAAGTTGCTGTTCGATAATGGGTGGCAAGCATCCTTGTGAGACAATATTTTTATATAGGGGGTGTGTCAAAAGTTTAAACAGCCCACTTTGTTTGACTTTTGACACACCCTTTTTTTATTTAAGCATTAACATTTGCTCTCAAATCGGATCAGAATTCCTAATGGCTGATTTAAGTTTATTGCTGTCCGGTAAAACTAATAATGTGGCCAAAGACGGGCTTTCAGTCCGCATAGTATATAGGTATGTCTTGTCGGACTTGGCGCTGTTTCCTTTAGAGTATTATCAGTTCTATCTGTGTTCTTTTTACCGCCCCAAGACAGTGCAGCCGAACGCAATGAAGTTTTCTTCAATTGCTGAGGAAAAGGAAAATTGAAGTTGCGAGCACCAAAGAAGCCGCAACCTGATAAAAAACAGCACATTGTACTCATTGTTCAGATAAAAAGCACTATCTTTGCTTTCGAATTTTGTCACAAGTGACATTTTTTGGAAAAATATGATAGTAAACAGAAGCAAATACATAGACCAATTAGTACGTTCAAAAGGGAATGGACTGATAAAAATAGTCACCGGACTACGCCGTTCTGGCAAATCTTTCCTGCTAAAGAAACTCTTTCGCCAGCATTTGCTTGATGAGGGAGTTGCAGAAGACCATATCATAATTATTGATATGGAAAGTCGTAAGAACAAGAACTTTAAAGACCCAGACTTTTTGCTTGATTGGGTTGAAAAAGAAATGAAAGACGACTCTATTTATTATATTATCATTGATGAAGTGCAGGAAGTCAATGACTTTGTTGAGGTTCTTTCAACGCTATCAGTGACAGAAGGAACGGATGTATATGTCACTGGCTCAAACTCTCGCTTTCTTTCGTCAGATGTGGTTACGGAGTTCCGTGGCAGAGGTGATGAAATTCATGTTTGGCCTTTGTCGTTTGCAGAATTTATGTCTGTTTATGAAAGTACAAAGGAAGAAGGATGGGCAGAATATCTGATGTTTGGAGGTCTGCCACAACTTCTCACACAAGTGGGTGACGACAAAAAAGCAGACTTTCTGCGTCGTCTGTATCGCACTGTGTACCTTAGAGACATATACGAGAGAAATTCGATAGAAATGAAAGCAGAGTTTGAAGAGCTCTCAAAGACAATGGCTTCAAGTATTGGTGCACCTGTTAATGCACAGAATATAGCAAATACATTCAAGTCAGTAAGTAAGGTACAGGACCTCAGTGTTAAGACCATTTCTACGTATTTGGGATATATGCAAGACTCATTCTTGATAGAGAAGTCTGAACGGTATGACATCAAAGGAAGAAAGTATATTGGTGCTCTTTACAAATACTATTATCAAGACATAGGTTTACGCAATGCAATTCTTTCTTTCCGCCAAAACGAGACAACGCATATTATGGAGAATGTCATTTACAATGAGATGCGTATGCGCGGCTGGCTTGTTGATGTTGGCAATATCTTTCATCGTTTTAGGAATGAGGCAGGCAAGCAGCAACGTGTAACACTTGAAGTCGATTTCGTTTGTAATAAGGGTAGTGAGCGTATCTATATTCAATCTGCCTACAAGATGCTAGATATGGAAAAGATGGAGCAAGAGAAACGTTCTCTGAAACTTGTAGATGATTCATTCCGAAAGATAATAGTGGTGGGGGAACATACAAAAACATGGAGTGACGAGAATGGTATACAGATAGTCAGTATTTATGAATTCCTTTTGAACCCATCATTGACAGAATAGTGTATGGCATTGTCTTTCTAGGTCATAATCGATTCACTGTTTTGCATTTTACGGCCTTTCACCACGAAATAAGTTGATCGAAAAGGTTGACACAGCAATATAACCACTTGAAACTCAGTAAGTCTTGTCCCTCTTCAACGAGGACGAATATTAATCGCTCAAAGTAGCTATCCAGCATAGTTCAAAACATTGAATATAAGCGGTATAGGAAATCTGTAGCAAGATTCCTATACCGCTTTTTACGTTCTCTTACCACCCCAAGGCAGTGCAAGCCGAACGCAATGAAGTTGCTTCAATTTCTCTTTCTATAAGACAGGATACACTTCCATAACTGGCAAATCCACAAATGGTATAACAGAAACGCCACAAATTGTATAATAGTTTTGCCACAAATTGTATAATGGAAATGGTATATTGGGTATACTTTACGATAAACAGCTCAAATCAGAGCATACTGCCTTTGCAACTAATAGCCATTGTCAGAGTATGTAAAAAGAAAAATAATCGCCATGTTTTTCTTTTAATTGCAGATGGTTGCGCACACATAATACGCAGTTTAGATGCTCGTTTTCAAGTAATTACAGAGAACATCATCTCTTTCTTTTCGCCCATACAACATATTTGGGCAAATGAAGGACTTTGCCTTCTGCTCCAAACCCATTGTTTTTCAGCGAACGCCGCCCCAGAGACGTTCGCGTCACGTCCCAGAGGCGGTCGCGTCACGTCCCAGAGGCGGTTGCGTCTGCTCCCTGATTCACCGACAGGCATAGGGTCTCTGCTGTCGGGATGCAGTTTTCTTGAGCGGGCAAAAAAAAAGCCCAAAGCGCAAAAGCGCTTTGGGCTATCTTTTTTCCTTGGTTTATAAGGAAGCGTTGATTACAAGTTTGGGTTGATTTCGCCCCACTTTTCGATGGCAGGAACGATGTTCAACGTTACCAACTCGTCGCGCATCTTGCAGAGGTGAGCGTAAGAAGCGTCGAGAGCGGCGAGCTCTTCTGCTGTGCCCTCAGGCATAGTGTAGTGGCAACCAGTGGCATCGAGAGTGGTATCCATGGCCATCATGATGTGGTTGTACTTCTCGTTGTTAACGAACGTACCTGCAGGGAAACGGAAGGTTTCGCCGCCCATGACAGAACGAATCATTTCAACTGAGAGGTAAGCTGGGCTCTGGAAAGAAGAACGACGACGGAGTTCGATGATCTTGGCACCACCCTGGATAACGTCCTTTCTCATCTGTTCCCATTCAGCAACAGGGAATTCGTCTGTGCCGATGATGTCAGTGAGGTTGCGACCAGCAACCTTAACCTTGCTGCCGAACACTGCCATCTGCTCGCCGTGACCGCCGAAGGTCTTGCAGCCAGTCACTTCGCTCTGCATAACGCCAAACTTCTTGGCCAATGCGCTCTGGAGACGAGTTGAATCGAGGGCAGCCAAAGTGGTCACCTGTGAAGGTTTCAAACCAGAGTAGAGGAGCGTTACGAGACCAGTCAAGTCGGCTGGGTTGAAGATGATGACAACGTGCTTAACGTCGGGGCAGTAAGTCTTGATGTTCTTGCCGAGCTGTTCTGCGATTTCGCAGTTGCCCTTCAAGAGGTCTTCACGGGTCATGCCTTCCTTACGGGGAGCACCACCTGAAGAGATGATATATTTAGCGTCTTTGAATGCTTCTGCAACGTCGGTGGTGGCCACGATGTTAACATCGCCGAAACCGCTCTGGCGCATTTCTTCTGCAACGCCTTCCGGAGAGAACACGTCGTAGAGACAGATGTTGTTTGTCAAGCCCATCATCAAGGCGGTCTGTACCATGTTGGAACCGATCATACCGGCAGCACCAACAATCACGAGTTTTTCGTTAGTCAAAAATGCCATAATTGTATATGATTTAGAAATGAATTATTTTCGTTTTCCACCGTTGGGCGTGGTTTTCAAGTGGTTGCCCTGACGGCGCTGTTTTCGAAGGCAAAAATACAAAAATACTTATGGAAAAGCGAGTGTCTGTGCGCTTTTTTTCTGCGTGGCGTAATGTAAAAAATGTAAAGAGGCGTTTTCTGTGTTGGCAAGGTCGCAAAAAGCGGCAAGGGCCGGCACTTTGCGTGTCGGCCCTTGCTTTTTGAGGGTGGTTTGGAGCGCCGACGGATTGTTCGATTTTTCCGTTGAACACTCTTTTACCGAGTTTCTTAGTAGATTCTCACCTTGTAGGTCAGCGTGGTTTGCGGCACGCGGTATTTCACCATCGTGTCGGCTTCGGCACCGCCGCAGCTGGCATTTCCGACACCACGGGTGCGGGCGTCGAGGTGGAGCACATTGTAGGGACGGGCCTTCATTTCCCAATAGTGGTTGGCCTTCATGAGGTCAATGTCGGTGTATGGGAGGATGGAGAAGGCCACCTCGCCTTCGGTCTGCATGTGGAGCTGGAAGCCCTTGGCATCGCTCAGCGTGAGTTCGCGAAGGCCTTCACGTCCGCCGGTCGACTGCGGTTTCTGGTTGTATTCCACCATCTGCGACACGGTCGTGGTGTAGCGTCCAACGGGGCAACCGTCGAGGCGGTCGGCATAGTTCTCCCACGGCCCGTGGGCGAAATAGCTGACGTGCGAGAGGGCCGAATCGAGAAGGCAGACGAGGCCGGCGCGGCGCAGGTCGGCGGTCTTCGGCGTAAGCGTCACCGTCATGTCGACAACGCCCTCCGGATAGATGGTATAGGCGATGTCCTGCGTGCAGAGCGTTCCGTCGCGGTGTGTCTTCACCACGGTGTTGCCGCCGGGGTTCTCGACAGAGATGGTGCCCTGTGCGTCCAGTCCGTTTGACGTATTGTGGAAGCGGTCGTTCTCGTTCCAGCGGAAGTTGTCGTAGAGGAATCCGCCGTTTTGAGCAATCACGTTGCGTCCGCGGAGTGAGAGTTCGCTGAGTTGTCCCGTCTGCTTGTCGAAGGAGAGCTGGATGCGGTCGTTGCCGACAAAGAGCGTTCCGGCACCGTCGGTCATGGCGAGGGGAGCGGCCTGGCGGGCGTTGTATTCAACGGCTGCCAAAGCGGGGCGCTTGAGGAGGGAGAACTGCGCAATGGCTGCCGTGTGGCCCTGCGGGGCGTAGGACGTGGCTTGGCGATATTCTGCCCGGAGATTGAGCATCACTTCCTTGCCTTCTTCAGCGAGCTTCTTGAGTTTCGACTTCGGCATCTTGAGCACGAGCGTCAAACTGTCGCCTGGGGCTACGGCACCGATGCGGAGCGTCTTGGAACCTGCGATGTGGCCGTCGGCCATCACCTCATAAACAAGGTTGAAGTTGTTGAGCGTCTGGAAATTGTAGGCGTTGCGGAGCACAACGGTGACGGTGTTGTTCTTCACGTTAACCTGCGAGAGGCGGAACTTGATATACTGGTAGGCCGCCTTCACTTCTGCCAATTTGGCGCTTTCTGTGCGCGTGGCCGGAATCAAGCCATTGCTGCAGAAGTTGCCCTGATGTGGGCCAGGGAAGTCGTAGCCAGTGCGGAGGCGTCCCTTGTAGGTGCCAGCCTTGATTTCAGAAGGTTCGTAAATGGCCTGGTCAATCCAGTCCCAGATGGCCATGCCGACGATGCTCGTGCTCGTCTCAGCGCTCTCGCAATATTCCGTCATGTTGCCAGTGGAACTACCCATAGAGTGTGCCATTTCGCAGATGAACATCGGCTTGTCGAAGGAGTTGCGATACTGGTCCATCCAACGCATTCCAGGATACATCTTTGAATAGAGATCAGAAAAGCGGTTGCCGCCGTAGCTCTTGCCGTCGCGCGTTCCTTCATAATGCACAGGGCGCGTGTCGAGCTCGTGGGCCTTTTCGTAGCAATATTTGAAGTTGCCGCCACCACCACATTCGTTTCCGAGGCTCCAGAAGATGATCGACGGATGGTTGCGGTCGCGGAGCACCATGCGCTCAATGCGGTCCACGAAAGCCGGAATCCACGATTCGCGACCAGAGATGCTCTGGTTGGCGTGGTCTTCGAGGTCGGCCTCATCCATCACGTAGAGTCCGTAGTGGTCAAACATGGCATACATGCGGGCGTTTTTCGGATAGTGTGACGTGCGAATGGTGTTGAAGTTGTTTTGCTTCAGCATGAGCACGTCCTTGAGCATGTCTTCGGTTGTGACGGAGCGTCCGCGCAGCGGATCGGTGTCTTGCGTGTTGACGCCCTTAAAGAACACCGATTTGCCGTTGATATACACCTTCGAATTTCTGATGGCAATCTCGCGGAAACCATATTTCGTGGAGAAGGCCATGATGTCGTTGCCCTTCTCGTCTTTTTCAATGAAGCGCACGGTGTAGAGTTCTGGCGTTTCAGCCGTCCAGAGTTTAACGTTCCTGAGTTCAAACTTCTTTGACGTGGCGGTCTGTTTCCAGTCGCCCTTTGCCTTGATTTCGGCAAGGTTGATGGTGTCGGTCGATTCCTGGAGGAAGCGTCCCTGCGGGTCGAAGAGTTTGATGGTGACGAAGCGCGTTGCGGCCTTCGGTGCCGACTGGCTGCAACGCGTGTCGGTGTCGTAGGTGATGTTGAGACGCGCGTTTTGGTAGCCGTCGAAAAGTTGCGAAGTGATGTAATGGTCGCGAATGGCTGTCTCGGGCACGTTGTAGAGATAGACATTGCGGTGGATGCCGCTCATGCGGAACATGTCTTGACACTCGAGGTAGGAACCGTCTGACCAGCGGAACACCTGAACGGCGATGGAGTTGCGGCCGGCACGGAGCTGCTTGGTGATTTCAAATTCGGAATCGTTGTTGGCTCCCTGCGTGTAGCCCACAAATTCTCCGTTCACCCAAACGTAGGCAGCAGAATAGATGCCGCCGAAGTGCAGATAGGTGCGACGTTCTTTCCATCCTTCCGGAAGGTCGAAGGTGCGGACATAGGAACCGACGGGGTTGATGCCGTAGTTCTTTCCGCCGTCGTTGTAATACGGACGGGCCTTGATGTAAGGCGGGGTGTTGGAGTGCGGATATTCCACGTTGCAATAGATGGGGCGGTCGTAGCCCTGCATTTCCCAGTTGGATGGCACAGGAATTGTGTCCCAGGAAGACGTGTCGAAGCCCTCCTTGAAGAAGTCGAGCGGACGCTTCGAGGGTTCGCTCACGAAGTGGAAACGCCACGTGCCGTTGAGCGAGAGATAGCGCGAAGAGCGCGGTGTGGTCCAGGGGGTGGCGTAGTATTCCTTGTCGGCAAGCATTTCAGCTTCCGAGGCATAAGGCATGTAATTGGCAATGGTCTGCTCTTTGTTGATGCCGAAAACGGCTTCGTTCTCCCAGTCGGGCGCAGCGATGTTCGGCTTCTCGATGGTTTCAAAAGAGAACCAGGCGTCGCGGTCTTTGGCATTGAGCGCCACAGACATCATCTTTCCGTCTTTCAAGGCATACATCATGCCTTTCTTCGAGGCGCCGTTGGAGACGATGAGGTAAACGCCTTTCTCTCCAGCAACTGGCTCGAAGCGAAATTGGGCATTGTTCCATACGCCTTCTTCCGCCGGCCACTGCAAGAGGTGCTTGATGGAGGCATTGGTGCCGCCGTCGTCGAAGTTTTGGTCGTAGAAGGCGTTGGTAACGATGCGGCGATCGAGGTCGAGCATGCGGATGTTCCAATATTGGCCACGGTTGAGCGAATCGGCTTTCTCGCCGATGATGGCGGCACTGTTTTCGCCAGAATCGCCATTACCCAAAACGAGTTCAGGATGGGCAACAGAGCGGATGCGGTAGGTCAGGGCCACGTCAAATCCCGCCTTGGCGGCTTCGCGGATATAGAAATGGGCGGACTTGTCGGTCTTTGCCTTCTGCTTGGCGATGAGCGACACACTGCCGTCGCGAGCAATGGCGGCGGCTACCTCTGGACGATTGGCGGGAACGAGGATGACGAGGTCTTTGCCAATGCTCTCTGTTTTCCAGAGCTGGGCTTCATCAGAACCGTTATTCTCGCCCGTTGCCACCTGCGAACCGGAGGTGCGCAGAGCGAGGTTGGAGAACGGATTGATGAGACGCCATGCACCCGCCAACGGTGTGATGGTCCAATGTTGCGCGGCGTTGCTGTCGTCGAGGCGCGAGCAGATCACCCGCTTCTTCTCGTTGTAGCACACGGTCTTGCCGGCATCCGCAGCGGGAATGATGTGGTAGAGCGTACCACGGGTGAACTGCGCCAGGGCAGTGGCCGTTGAAAACGCCACAACCATGAGCCAGACACATAACGACTGAATGGTTTTCAGTTTCTTCATAATTAAATTGTTAGGTTTTCTTTGTTATCTTGAAAGAGGGGCTTTTATTTTCCGCCATGTCGTTTGCTGCGGCCCTTTTTCTTGTCGGCTTTGCCCTCCTCGGTTTTGTCTTGGTTGTTTTTCCCAGCTCTTTGCCGCTGCTCCATCGTTTCGCTTTCGTCAGAGACCAGAGCGAAGTCGAGCTGGCGGCGTTCGAGGTTGGCACGATCGACTTTAACGCGCACCTTGTCGCCCAAGGCATAGCATTTGTGGTAACGACGGCCCACGAGACAATAGTTGCGCTCATCGAATTCATAATAGTCGTCGAGCAGGGAGCGGAGCGGAATCATGCCTTCGCAGAGGGTTTCCGTCAGTTCCACATAGAGGCCAAACTCCGTGACACCGGATATGCTACCATCGAACTCCTGTCCGACGCGGTCGCCCATAAATTCCACTTGTTTGTATTTGATGCTGGCGCGTTCGGCCGTTGCTGCCAACTGTTCCATGTTGGAGGCGTGCTCGCAGAGGTCTTCATATTTCGTGGCGCTCACAGAGCGTCCGCCTTCGGCATAACGCGTGAGAAGACGGTGGACCATCGTGTCGGGGTAGCGGCGGATGGGCGAGGTGAAGTGGGTGTAGTATTGGAACATCAAACCGTAGTGGCCGATGTTGTGAACGCTATATCTGGCTTTCATCATGGCTCTCAGCGCCACGATTTCCACAGCGTTTTCCTCTTTCTTGCCCTTCACGTCTTCGAGCAGATGGTTGATGCTCTTCGAGATGTCGGTCTTCGAGCCTTCCGTGCGCACCTTATAGCCAAACTTGGCAATGAAAGCACGCAGTTTTTCGAGCTTCTCAGGATCGGGAACGTCGTGGATTCGATAGGGAAGCACTTTGGGCTTCTTGCCCTTAGGCTGCTTGCCAATCATTTCGGCCACACTGCGGTTGGCCAGGAGCATAAATTCCTCCACGAGCTTGTTGGCATCCTTTGCCACCTTCACGTAAGTGGAAATGGGGTGTCCCTTCTCGTCCACCTCGAAGCGCACTTCCGAGCGTTCGAAGCCGATGGCGCCGTTTTTGAAGCGAGCGGCACGCAGCTTCTTGGCCAGTTGGTTGAGTTTGATCAATTCTTCGGCATATTCGCCCTCCAGCGGCGCTCCTTCTGGCAGCGGTTCTGGATGTTCGCCTGGCAGAGCCAAATCTTCTTTCGAGGCCTCGTTGTTTCTTTCTAAGATATTTTGCACCTCCTCATAGGTGAAGCGTCTGTTGGAACGAATCACGGTGTGAGTCAGATGCCAGCGCACGATTTCTGCCTTTTCGTTGAGCACAAAGATGGTTGAATAGGCCAGCTTTTCCTCATCGGGGCGCAACGAGCAGATGAAATTGCAGAGGCGCTCCGGAAGCATCGGGATGGTGCGGTCAACGAGATAAACGCTCGTGGCACGCTTCTCGGCCTCGCGGTCGATGATGTCGCCCTCATGAACGTAGTGGCTGACATCGGCGATGTGTACGCCCACCTCCCAATTGCCATCGTCGAGACGGCGGATGGAAAGCGCATCGTCGAAGTCCTTGGCATCGTGCGGGTCGATGGTAAACGTGGTTACCTCGCGGAAGTCCTCGCGTCGGGCAATCTCTTCGGGCGTGATGTCGGGCGAGAGCCGCTCTGCGGCCTTCTCCACATTGGCAGGATAGGTGTAAGGCAAACCATATTCGGCCAAGATGGCGTGCATTTCGGCCGTATTTTCTCCCTGCTTTCCAAGGATGTCTACCACTTTTCCGATGGGGCTCTTCGCACCGTCGGGCCATTCCGTTATCTTCACGACGGCCTTGTCGCCGGTTTTTCCGCCCTTGAGTTTGTCTTTCGGAATGAAAATATCGTTGGCAAGGGAACGGCTCTCCGTGATGAGGAAGCCAAATCCCTTCTCCACCTGCAACTGCCCAACGAAAGTGTCTTTGGCACGTTGCAAGATTTCCGTCACCTCGGCCTCGCGCGTGTGTCCCGGCCGGCGTGCCAGCATCGTGACCTTCACGCGGTCTCCATCGAGGGCGTGGAGCGAATTGCGCTCACAAACCAAGATACACTTTCCGCCATCGTCGGGCAGGAAGGAGTTTCTGCCATTGCGCTTGCGCTGGAAAGTACCCTCCATCACGTTGGAGCGCACGGCATTTCGGTAGTTTCCTTTATTGTCCGACGTGAGGTAATCGTCGAGCACCAATTCTGAGAGCGCATCCATCGTCAGCATTTTTGCCGGATGGTTTGCGGCATGTATAAAGTCGAAGATTTCCTTCACACTAAATTCCCTCTCTGGTTCAGAGGCAAAGAGGTCAAGAAGTCTTTTTATGATCTGCTTCTTGGTTAAGCGTCCGCCGCTTTTCTGTTCTTTCTTGTTGCGACCCATGACTGTTCAATTTAAGTTTCGCGATACGTCTGCCGCCCCTACCCGCCCCTGTTTTTGGGCCGCATCCTGCTGCGATGCACTGGCAGAGTCGAAATATCGTTATAATTACTACAAAGTAAGTTATTTTTTGGCGATTTTCGCATTCAATTAAGGATTTATAACGCGCATCTCAAGAGATTCTTGTTAATTTTGCGGGCAAATGCAGTACTTCAAATATATAATATTCATTCTCTTCCTGTCATTGGGGTCGGAGATGGCCTCAGCACAGGTCATTCCCGACATTGACAACGTGCCAGACGACGAGATGCCGCCCGCTACGAATATGGAGATTAAGGTCATGAATAGTCGCGTCTTCTTCCACGGCGACAGCATCCCCGCCATCATCTTCCCCACTTTCTATAAGTATCCCCCCATGACATTTAAGAACGACAAGGAGCGCGACCGCTATAACCGATTGGTTGCCAACGTGAAGCGACTGCTGCCGTTGGCGAAACTGGCAAAATATACCGTGATTGAGACTTACGATTATCTGCAGACGCTGCCGACGAAGAAGGAAAAGGCGGAACACATCAAACTCGTTGAGGACGGACTGAAGAAGCAATATGCCCCCACGCTGAAGCGTCTCTCACGCTCGCAGGGCCGCCTACTCGTCAAGCTCATCGACCGCGAATGTGGGCAAACAGGCTATAATATCGCCCAGGCTTTCATCGGTTCTTTCAAGGCCAACATTTATCAGGCTATGGCTTTCTGCTTCGGCAACAGCCTAACGAAACGCTACGACCCTGAAGGCGACGACCGCTATACGGAACGCGTGGTACGCCTCGTTGAAAGCGGACAGCTGTAAGGTAGGGTGTTCAAAATCCAGAAAAATCTCTGCGCGATTTTGAGCCAAATAGCAAGTGGCGAAACAAAGCGCACATGATAAACGAACAAAGCGCGAAAAGGAGCGCCCTGAAAGGGCAGCCAGTTCATAGCCCAGGGCAACGCCCTGGGTATCAGCGTATAAACGCCTACGCCCTGTAAGGGC
>ERZ1035006.2110-NODE-2110-length-11820-cov-7.539227_pt1 | contig 11820 bp, 11 predicted proteins | sample MGYA00520694_ERZ1035006 | MGnify/ENA primary metagenome ERZ1035006 (study PRJEB33766, sample SAMN09781746) | gut metagenome | biome: gut microbiome | host: Homo sapiens | place: Madagascar | study: EMG produced TPA metagenomics assembly of the PRJNA485056 data...
GGATATTCAAAAGCTTGTGGATAGAAAGATTATTTCTGTTTATGATTATTCCTATAACAATTTTGGTATTGAAGAGTTGACAGGGGGATATTTTGCCAATTTACTAGGAACTATAAAACACGGAACATCATTTCCTTTGTTTGATAATATAAGTACTGATATAGTCAGGGCGGTAATAAATAATAAGATAATAGATTTTGGAAAAACAGATAAAGAAATTATCCGACATGCAGGTATAGCAAATAATATATTATCGACATTACCAACATTAGAAAAAGCAAGTATAGATGAAATATTGGATTTTAAAAAAGAAATGAAGGTTCCTTTGGATAATTTTAGAATTGCAATATATGATTTTTCTCAAAAGATAACTTCAATGCCTTGGGATGATGATTTTCAATATGAATGTCTTAAGTTATATGATACGGAAGTTGTCCCAAAAGTAAATGAAATAAATGAGCTATCTAGTGAAACCAGTGTGTTGAAGAATTTTGGTAGTCGGGTTTTGGCAGATGAAGAGGAACGAAGAAAATTAGGATATGTTGGAGCAGGGCTTATTACAACTATAACGACGGGAACGAATATTGCAAGTGCACTAGGAATATTGGAGAACTTGATTCACATGGGTTCTAAAATTGGATTAACAGGAGCAACTGTAACAGCATTTTTAAAAACAGCAGATTTGTTAAATCAATCCAGTAAAGAGGTAAAAGAGAAAAAAGGCGAAATTCAAAAAAATGTAATGTATTATTATTACAAGGCAAGCAAAAAAATATGATAGATTTGATTATGGTAGAAAGTGAGATGAGCATTTTGGAAAAAACTTTTGACCTTTCACAATTTGATAAATACAGAGAAGACAACAGAAGAGAAGTGAAAAAAGCAAATGGTGGCTTGCCAATTTCATTGTGGGACACATATTCTGCGTTTGCAAATTGCTATGGAGGCATCATTATCCTCGGTGTCAAAGAAGAAAAAGATGGTAGTTGGAAAACTACTGGTCTTCAGAATGCGTCCAAACTCCAAAAAGACTTCTGGGATACCATCAACAATTCTAAGAAAGTGAATATCAATCTCCTGTCGGAAGATGACGTAGAGATGTATGAAGTCGGTGACAATAAAGATGTCATTATGGTTATTTATGTGCCCATGGCGAAGCGTGAGCAGAAGCCGGTGTACATCAACAATGATATTTTTAATGGAACTTTCCGCCGTAATTATGAGGGCGATTATCATTGTACCAGATTGCAGGTAAAGACCATGCTCCGTGATCAGACCGAGCGCACTATGGATATGGAAGTGCTTGATAAGGTTCCGATGGAAGATTTGAATTATGATACCATTCATGGATATCGCAACAGTCATCGTTCTTTAAAAGAAGGACATCCCTTTGAGCGTCTGAGCGACCACGAGTATTTAAGAAGCATTGGTGCGGCTGCTATTTCAGAGGAAGACGGAAAATTGCATCCTACGGCAGCAGGTATGCTGATGTTTGGGGATGAATATAACATTGTGCGCCACTTCCCTGAGTATTTTTTAGATTACAGGGAAGAGTTAGACCCTACCACACGCTGGAGCGATAGATTGCAGTCAAGTTCCGGAGAATGGTCCGGAAATGTGTGTGACTTTTATTTTAGAGTTTATAACAAGATTATTAAAGATATTAAGGTACCTTTCAAAATAGTCGGTGGTGAGCGTATTGATGATACTCCGGTGCACAAGGCACTTCGTGAGGCTTTGGCAAATTGTTTGATTAATGCAGATTATCATGGCTTGCGTGGTGTTGTTATCCGGAAGAAACCGGACAAGCTTGTTTTAGCAAATCCTGGTTATGTTAGAACGGGTAAAAAGCAGATGCGTCTTGGCGGCGAATCCGATCCTCGAAATAAGGCTCTTATGAAAATGTTTAATCTTATCAATATCGGTGAACGTGCCGGAAGTGGTGTGCCGAATATCTTTAATGTTTGGGCAGATGAAGGTTGGGAAGAACCGGTGATTGAAGAGAGATTTGATCCGGATAGAACGATACTGTCACTTTCTTTCAAAAAAAGCGGCGATAGAAAACCGACGATAAAAAGCGACGATAAAAAACCGACGATAAAAAGCGACGATAAAAAAAGTACAAAAACAGGGAAACAGCAAGAAAAGATTTTAAATCATATGGAAGAGAATAAAGAGTATCGTTTGCAGGATTTTTGTGATTTGTTAGGTCTGAAAGAGACTCGAACAAAAGAGATTTTGAAACCACTTATATCTGACGGAAAAATTTCTGTTCTTGGTAAGAATAAAGACCGACGATATAAATTAGGATAGGAGGCATTATATGGTACACCCGGATAAAGTTGGAGTAGAAGCCAAGAAGAGAGAAGATGAAAATTTCAAATTTCGTAGTTTTTTGAAAGGACATGCAGATGAGGAAGAATTAGATGAGCAGTTTCTGCGACTGCATAAAGAACTGTTTACTGATTACGATTGTAGTAAGTGCAGAAATTGTTGCAAGATGTACAAGGGAAGTATACCTGAAGAAGATTTAGAAAAAGATGCGGAATATTTGGAAATTACGGTAGAACAGTTTATTGATTTCTTTTTGGAAAAAGAGGAATTGGGAATCGGGTATCATACGAAACATAAGCCTTGTGATTTTTTGCAGGAAGATGGAAACTGTAAACTGGGGGATTGTAAACCGGATAGTTGTAAGAAATATCCTTATACTGACCAGCCGGAAAGGTTGTGTAGTTTACTGGGGATGTTAGATACTATTTCCATCTGCCCGGTTGCATTTGAAATATTTGAGCGTTTGAAGAAAGAATACGGATTTAGGAGAAGGTAGGTGAACATATGAGAAAAGAGGCATCTATAGAACAATGGAAAACATTATATGAGGCTGGAACACGCATTAAGGAACTGAAGCCATGGGAAAAGTTTTGGGATATGGATTTAATTGGTATCAGATATGGTGCTGAAGAGGAAACGATTTTCTTCAGTATACTGGGGCGAGGCGGTGATTGTTATGGAATAGCTGTCTATGAAGGATACGAGGGATTAAATAGTTTTCTCATGCTTACCATGCAGGAGCGTATGAATCTGGCTCCGGAATATGCGATGTTGAACCAAAGAAATCTCACCTGCTATTGGGGTAATCGTGACGAACTTTCTGATAGGCAAAGAAAGATTATTAAGGAATTAGGATATACATATCGTGGAAAAAATCAGTGGCTGTATTTTCTGTCTTTTGAGCCGGGATATTACCCATATAATATGGATGAGGAAGAAGTATTGCGTATGAGCGAGTATTTACAGGATTTGGAACTGGCTCTGCGTTACTATGATGAACCAGACATACAGGTTGATTTTCAATCGGGAAATATGTTTCTGTTTTCTTTTGGAAAAGATAAGAAAACATGGGAATTTGGTGAAGAGCCACTTCCTTTTACATCTTTTCAATTTGGGAGTTTACTGATTACAGATAAAGATTTGATCTCAGACCTGGGAAAAGCCTCGAAATGCAAAGCTGTTTTAGAGGCGGATGTATCTGTGTTGGGAGTATCAGTTACAGATAAAAAGTATGATCGTCCTGCAAATCCGGCATTGCCGTTATTAGGAGATGCAAATACAGGAACCATCATTAAATTTGAAATGCTTGGACCGGAGGACGATGCGATTGTAATGCTGGCAGAAATTCTGATAGGTTTTATTTTTCAATTTGGTGCACCGAAGGAAATAAGGGTGTCAAACGTAATTGTGGAAGCCGGACTTGAGCAGATATGTAATGTATGTGGGATTAAACTTCGCAGAGTAAAAATATTAAAAGGATTGGAAGATTTCAAATATAGCATGCAAAGATTTAGATAGTAGCAGCTTGCTAGGTTGAAAGAAATACCGGATGGCTGTGCAGAATGTTTTCCGTTTGATACAATAGATGAGCTTGAATAAGACCAAATCAGACCGTGAGAGTGGACATACTGTAGGTTCAGGCCGTGTTGCTACAATCATTGAGTAATTAAAAATTATTCAGTAAAATCAAGGCTTCCGAGGTTTCCCACGGGAGCCTTTTTGCGTCTGTGTAACAGTGAAAGTGCGGTCAGTGGTGCCAAAACGGTGCTATGAACTAATGACGAAAATACGTTCGCGTTTTCGTTTGCTTTCTAAATTACATTAGAGTATAATAGGGAAAAAGCTTTTGCAAATTTCTTTCGGCAAATGATATAGGTTCGTTGTTTGTTTTTGCAAAGTTAACACTGATCATCCGAAGGAGCAGATATTTATGAAAATCGTAATGATTAACGGACAAAATCACAAAGGGTCTACCTATCACATAGGAAAAATGCTGGCAGATAAAGTTGCAGGAGAACTGACTGAGTTTTTTCTGCCGCGAGATTTTTCAGAGTATTGTATTGGGTGTACGCAGTGCATTGTAAATGCAGAGGAAAAGTGTCCGGGTTTTGAAAAGCAGCAGCCGATATTAAAGGCACTCGATGAGGCAGATCTCATTATCTTAACGAGTCCGGTCTATGTCTATCATGTGACCGGAGCAATGAAGAACTTCTTGGATCACCTCGGTTACCGGTGGATGGTGCACAGACCGCGGCAGGAGATGTTCCATAAGCAGGCGGTATGTATCTCGACTGCGGCGGGAGCAGGCACGAAGAGTACGAACCAGGATATGGCAGATAGTCTGTTCTACTGGGGTGTGCCGAAGATCTACCGGATCGGTATTGCAGTGCGTGCGATGAGCTGGAGCCGTGTGAGTGACAGAACGCGTGCAGATATCGACAAAAAGACAACCAGGATCGCACAGCAGATCAGGAAAAATCACGGCAAAGTCCACGTTGGACTCAAGACGAAGCTGTATTTCCATGTGATGCGGATGCTGCAGAAAAAGAGCGGCTGGTGTGAGCCGGATGTAAAATACTGGGATGAGAGGGGCTGGAAAGGATCAGCAAGGCCGTGGAAATAGAAAGCTGATTATTATAATATGCGTGGAAATACTGAAATATAAAGTAGGAAGCGCGAAGATAAAAACGGAAGGTGAATAACCGGAGAGGATAATTTATTTTATGTTAGAAAAAATAGAAGCAATTAATAATGTGGTGAATAACTTCATCTGGGGAGTGCCTGCGATGATCTGTATTATCGGTGTGGGACTGTACCTGAGCATTTGTACAGGGTTTTTGCAGATCCGAAAATTTCCGTATGCAATGAAGGTCACATTTGGACGTATGTTTAAGAAAAAAGAGGCATCTGATGGAGCACTCACACCGTTTCAGGCAGTATGTACGGCACTGGCAGCGACTGTGGGCACCGGAAATGTGGCGGGTGTCGCCGGGGCAATCGCGATCGGCGGACCGGGAGCTATTTTCTGGATGTGGATCTCGGCATTGCTCGGTATGTGTACAAAGTTTGCCGAAGTCACGCTGGCAGTACATTTTCGTGAGACGAATCGAGATGGAGAACTGGTCGGTGGACCGATGTACTATATTAAAAATGGTCTCGGAAAACAGTGGCGGTGGCTGGCGTATCTATTCTCGGCATTTGGTGTGTTGACGGTATTTGGCACAGGAAATGCAACGCAGGTGAACACGATCACAACGGCGATCGATACGGCATTGTTTAATTTCCATATTATTTCTGAAGATATGGCATCTACGCTGAACCTGATCATCGGTGTTGTACTGGCTGCATTGATTGCGCTGATTTTGCTCGGTGGTATCAAGCGAATCGGTCAGGTGACAGAGAAGCTGGTGCCGTTCATGGCTGTTATGTATGTGATGCTGGCGATCGGTGTAGTTGTAATCAATTTCAGAAACCTGCCGACAGTATTCGGATCTATCTTTGAAGGTGCGTTCCATCCGGCTTCTGTGACCGGTGGCGTGGTAGGCAGCCTGTTTATGAGTATGAAAAAAGGCGTGTCACGCGGGATCTTCTCGAACGAGGCGGGTCTTGGTACAGGATCGATCGCGCATGCGTGTGCAGATACGAGAAAACCGGTTAAGCAGGGATTTTTCGGCATCTTTGAGGTGTTTGTGGATACGATCATTATCTGTACACTGACAGCACTCGTGATTCTGTGCAGCGGTGTGCCCATAGGATACGGAGCAGCAGCGGGCGCAGAACTGACGATTAGTGGTTTTACGGCAACCTATGGAGGCTGGATATCGATCTTTACTGCAGTAGCGATGTGTTGCTTTGCGTTTTCAACGATCATCGGCTGGGGGCTGTACGGTACCAGATGTATTGAATTTATCTTTGGCTCACGAGTGAATAAACCGTTTATGCTCGTCTATTCACTCGTTGCCATTGTAGGTGCGACGATGAATCTTGGCCTGTTATGGAGTATAGCAGAGACATTCAACGGACTGATGGTCATTCCGAACCTGCTTGCCGTGTTCCTGTTATCGGGAGTCGTTGTGCGTATGGTAAAGGACTATTTTAATGGAATCGAAGATTCATAAATGGTATCTGGCAGCCATTTCCGAAAAATAAAGTAAGGAAGCATATTGACAAATTGCATATGCAGTCTATAATAATTGGTAGCATCAATATTGGTGTTACCAATTGTTTTTTTGAGGAAGTGCAGTCATGAAATATGTAAAACAGTTTTTGATTATTTTAGGGATCTCGCTGATCGGGGAAGTCTTGAAATATGTATTGCCCCTGCCGATTCCGGCCAGTATCTATGGCATGGCGATTCTGTTTGGCTGTCTGATGGTGGGAATTGTGAAACTGGATGACGTCAGGGAGACTGGAAAATTTCTGATCGAGATTATGCCTATGATGTTTATTCCGGCAGGAGTCGGACTGATGGATAGCTGGGAGACGCTGCAACCGGTCTTTTTCCCGGTGTGCATGATCACAGTGATTGCGATATTTACAGTGATGTTAGCTACCGGACGGCTGTCGCAATGGATGATCCGCAGAGACCGTGCAACAGAGGAACCGGTGCAGGATACTGCTCAGGCTGGTCGCACGCGTGAATGATAAGGATGGGAGAATGGAAATGCACGAATTTTTTGAAACATCAATGTTTGCGGGAGTCACATTGAGCCTGATCTCTTATTTGATTGGATCGGCATTGAAGAAAAAGTTTAAATGGGGGATTTTAAACCCGCTGCTCGTATCGATTGTCATAACCATTGTTGTACTCGCAGTCAGCAAGGTGGATTATACGACTTATAATGAAGGGGCAAAATACCTCAGCTGGCTGCTGACGCCGGCGACTGTCTGCCTGGCGATCCCACTGTATGAGCAGTGGGAGCTGCTCAAAAACAATTCCAAGGCGGTCGTACTTGGTCTGACGGCTGGTGTATTGACGAGCCTCGGAACCGTGTTGGTATTGTCCAAGCTGATGGGATTGTCACATGAGGAATACGTGACATTATTGCCGAAGTCTATCACGACTGCGATCGGAATGGGCGTATCAGAGGAACTGGGCGGTTATGTGACGATCACGGTGGCTGTGATCATTGTAACCGGTATTCTGGGAAATATGTTCGGTGAATTGATCTGTAAGATTTTCCATATTACGGAGCCTATCTCGAAAGGACTCGCGCTTGGCTCATCCGCGCATGCGATCGGAACAGCGAAGGCGATCGAGATGGGTGAAGTCGAGGGTGCGATGAGCAGTCTGGCCATTGCTGTATCTGGTATTATAACAGTCATTTTTGCATCGGTATTTGCGGGGTTGATCTAATGCAGGAATATGAAAAAGCAATCAGCTATATTTATGGTCTGATACAGGAAGGAACACTGGGGCTGGGCGACCGGCTGCCGACAGAACGTGCGATCGCGCAGACGATCGGAATCGGGCGCAATTCAACGAGGGAGGCACTCAGTATTCTGCATGGGATGGGACTGGTAGAGCGGGTACAGGGTTCCGGTAACTATATCTCAAAAAATGTGGGCAGCTCGATTCGCCAGACACTGCTCGTGATGCTGGCGCTCGGAACGATTACAAAGCAGCAGGTGTGTGAGTTTCGACGTGTCATGGAGGAATCGGTATGCCGGATGCTGCTGGACAAAGGGCTGTCACCAGAGCAGAAAGACCGGTGTGAGTCATTGCTGCAGGAGATGGAATGGTGTGAGGGTGATGAATTAGTAGAGGCTGACCATGCATTTCATGATGCATTGATCGAAGCGACAGGGAATGGGCTGTTTTTGACAGTGATGGAAGCTGTGACGATGGTCTACCGGGAATGGGTAGATCATATTTTAAAGAGGGCAGATGCAGAGAAAAAAAGACAGTTTCTCGATTGTCACCGGGAAATCTATGCCGGCTTAAAGACAGGCGATGCCGAGCGTTTACAGACAGCGATCAATCGTCATTATGATATGATCGAAGAAATGTTATGATTTTCGTTAATCTGCTGAAAATAGACGAATTGTATCATAATTCACTGTTCAATCTCGCCGGATTATTATATAATTGATTTATATGGATAAAAATGGGGGTTTTGGAAATGGGTGAACAAACGGCTACAGCTCAAAAGAGAGCAAACAAGACAGCTATTTGGCTGTATGGTGTCATGAATCTGGTGCTGGTGATCTGCTATGCGGCGGAAGTCGTCAAAAAAAGCAGGACAGTCGGATATTTTGCAGTATTTTGTCTGTTGGCGATCATTCCGTGGCTGGTGAGCTTTCTGATCTATCTGAAGGATCATGCATCGCTGAAGATCCAGTATACGATACCGGTTGGATTTAGTATTTTTTATCTGTTTATTATATTTACCACGATATCTCCGGTGGCATATGTGTATGCAATGATCCTTGCGATCGCGTTGATGCCGCTCGGCAATGTAAAGATGACGGGGATCTATATGACGATCGTGTCGCTGGGAAATGTAGTGCATGTGATCTATCTGGCGCTGACACAGCAGCTGACGGCACAGGATCTGCCGAATGTCGAGATCCGCGTGGCATCGATCATTATGGTAGGAATCTATCTGGTCATCGGAACCAAGGTAGTAGTGGCGAATAATCAGGACCGGTTAGATGAACTCGAGCAGGAAAAACAGCATGCATCCGGACTGGCGCAGAATATTTTGAATGTTTCCGCAGAGATCACGAGCAATATCGGCACACTATCCGATAAAATGAACATTCTGGAAAACACGACCGGACAGACGATGTCTGCGATGGAGGAAGTATCGATCGGAACGAACGAGACGGCGGAGTCGATTCAGGAGCAGATGCAAAAGACAGAGGAGATCCAGAATACGATCGTGCGCGTCGGCAAGTCTACGGATCAGATCGGAGTGGATATCGATGCGGTGCGCGAAGAACTGAATCAGTCAAAAGAAAACATCAATACCCTGATCGAGCAGGTAGAGCTTTCTGACCGGGCAAATGCGAATATGTCAGCCGAGATGGATAAGCTGACGGGATATACGGATCAGATGCAGTCGATTATCGATGTGATCGATAATGTGACATCACAGACCAGCCTGCTGTCGCTCAATGCCAGTATAGAGGCTGCCAGAGCAGGCGAAGCCGGAAAGGGCTTTGCAGTAGTAGCAACAGAGATTTCATCGCTGGCAACCCAGACACAACAGGCGACAGAAGACATCACGGCGCTGATCAATAATATCTCGGCAGAACTGGCCAATGTGATACATGTCATCAATCAGGTGATCTCAAATACACAGACACAGAACGAGGCGGCTGGTCATACGGCCAGGAGCTTTGAGGCGATCGATACAAAGATCGAGGCAGTCTATCATCAGACGAAGCAGACGGCAGAGCTTATGAGCGAGCTGGAGCGTGCAAACACAGCGATCACGCGTGGTATCGAGACGATCTCTGCTGCGACCGAACAGGTGACAGCTCATTCCAGTGAGACGTTGTCGATCAGCACGGAGAATACGAAGGTGACCGAAGAGGTCGGAACGATCATCGGCAGATTAAATGAGATGGTAGAACAGCTCAGTGGTGTTACAGACGCTGCTGTAGAGACGGAGGAACAGCCGGTGGATGAGCCGGCAGAAGGAGAGCTTGTAGATGCAGATTGATGAAACTGTTGCCACATATTGGACAGATCGGGTCAAACACAGTGAACGCGGACAGCGGGCGCTGCAGAATTTCCTGAATGGATATAATTGCTCTCAGGCGGTCGCATTGGCGTTCGCAGATCTGATTGATATGGATGAATCATTATTGCTCCGTGCGGTATCATCGTTTGGTGGTGGACTGGGCCGTATGCGGGAAGTATGTGGCACCGTGAGTGGAATGAGTTTTGTTGCCGGGGCATTGTATGGTTATGATGTACCGGGAGCCGCCGGACAGGAAGCAAAATCAGCACACTATGCACGTATCCAGGAGCTGGCAGGCGCTTTTCAGGCAGTCAACGGCTCGATCATCTGCAGGGAGCTGCTTGGACTGGATCATCCGGGGGCAGACCGGCCAACACCGGAGCTGCGTACGGATGAATATTATAAAAAAAGACCATGTGGACAACTCACAGCACTGGCTGCGACGATACTCGAAGATTATATAGAAAACCATAAAAAAGAAGAACAGTGAGGCTGTTCTTCTTTTTTATGTTAGTTAGCGTGTTATTTTTTCTCCCATCTGCCGCTGGCGCCGCAAGGCAATACGAGACCATTGCTGCTGACTGGCAGCCCGATCTCACCTGCGTCCACAGATCCGTCCCATTTTTTCAGCTCCAGAGAGAGCATATACGAGAGCACTGCCGGCTGCAGACCGGTTGTATAGCTGTTAATAAGGAAGAAAAGCGGGTCATCGCTCAGGAGCTGTGTGCACAGTTGTACGAGCGGATGGATTTTTTCTTCGATCTTCCAGATCTCACCTTTGGGACCTCTGCCGTAGGAGGGAGGATCCATAATAATCGCATCGTAGGTTTTGCCGCGGCGGATCTCGCGCTCGACAAATTTGACACAGTCATCGACAATCCAGCGGATTGGCGCATCGCCGAGCCCGGAGCTGACGGCATTTTCCTTTGCCCATGTCACCATGCCTTTGGACGCATCCACATGCGTCACCTGGGCACCGGCAGCAGCGGCTGCGATGGTCGCACCTCCGGTGTAGGCAAAGAGGTTCAGTACACGGATCGGTCTGGCTGCATTACGGATTTTGGCAGAGAACCAGTCCCAGTTTGCCGCCTGTTCGGGGAACAGCCCGGTGTGCTTGAAGCTAAAGGGCTTTAAGTTGAAGGTGAGCGGATGCCCCTCGAGCGGATATTCGATCGTCCACTGCTCGGGCAGATCGAAAAACTCCCAGCTTCCACCGCCCTTGGCGCTGCGGTGATAATGACCGTTCAGTTTCTTCCAGCGCTTGTCCTGGGGTGTGTTCCAGATGACCTGAGGGTCAGGGCGGCGGAGGATATATGATCCCCAGCGTTCGAGCTTTTCTCCGTTACTTGTATCAATGACTTCATAGTCATGCCATCTATCTGCAATCCACATGATTTGAGGTGTCCTTTCTATAATAATATATGATAATAATATAGGCTGGTTATTCAGGGGCTGTCTGGTGGCAGCTCCTGCAAGGAAAAGGTTTGTACCTTTTCTGCACCAGTTCCATTATATATAGAAGCAACTCCTTCGTCAAATAATACTTACAAACTGATTGACAATTCACGCAAACGGATATACTATCATTTTGGCAAAAGCAGGAGTAGAACAGCAAGAATAAATTGTACTCAAAAAAATACAATTTTGGGCATGCTTTTTGCTTGCATATTTTTGAGAATACATGTATACTCTTACTTGCTGTGGCATGATAGCTATGAAGCGTGAGGTTGCTGTCCATTGTGGCAGGTTTTCCGTGGAGCGAATGTCAAGTTAGGAAACTGGCGACAAGTCACTG
>ERZ1035006.2113-NODE-2113-length-11812-cov-4.234669_pt1 | contig 11812 bp, 10 predicted proteins | sample MGYA00520694_ERZ1035006 | MGnify/ENA primary metagenome ERZ1035006 (study PRJEB33766, sample SAMN09781746) | gut metagenome | biome: gut microbiome | host: Homo sapiens | place: Madagascar | study: EMG produced TPA metagenomics assembly of the PRJNA485056 data...
TTCGGCTTGCGTGAGTTTTCTGTCCATCTTCCCATGAATCCTTGTGTTTCGTAAACGGATTTTCCGAGAGTATACGCTTTGCAACGAACAAAATCAGACATTTTGTCTGAAAACGTTTAATTTGAGAAACAACTTTTCCAAAATCGACAGGTCATCACGGAAATGCAACCTCCGTTTTGAAGTTTGCGTGCTCGTCTGTTTCGATCTAGGAGAAAGTTATGTCGAAGGAAAAAGTGGAATTTTTAATCGCGGTGATCATTTCGCTCAGTTTGCTGTGGATGGTTTTCGGAGGCGGCGGTCCCAAGCATTAAGACGCGCGCAAAACAAATGAGGGCACCGCGATCGTGCCCTCAAAAATCGTTTTACTTGCCGGTTTTCTTTCGCTTGGCGCCGTCTTGACGAAGCTTTTGCGTCAAAGCATCGAATTCTTGTCGCATTTCCTTGTCGTAGAAGGCATCCAACTGCGGCGGCTCAAACTCAAAGATGCTCAAAAGGTCTTTTTCGCTTGACTTGATCACGTCAATCAACTCGGCCCCGACCTTGACGGTTCTGAAGGTGTTGCGGGCAAGCTCAAAATTGAGCTTCATATCTTTGAGCAACACTGCCAGACGCTCTTTGCGTGCACGCAAGTGATCGGCATAGAGATCGGCCAACTCGATCGTGCGGGCATTGATGTCGATATTGTTGATGGCAATGGCGCTGCGCTCGGGTGACTTTTGATGAATCTCGTCGGCAGCGAGCATCTGATTGTTGGCTTCGTTGATGATGTCCGAAATACGATAGAGATAATCGTCGTCGATCACGTCAATGGCGCGTGCAATCGCCGTGATATAGACGCGATAGCTCATCATCAAAAAGCCCGTGTAGGACTTCACCTGTTCGGGGCCGGCATCGGGACTTGCCAAAAGCTCTGCCAACTGCTTTTCAATGGCCTTGATGTTTTCGGCAACGGCCATGACCTGCGCCAACTGCGTGCCTTCGGCCGTGTAAAGCAACCCGTCGATTTGTTCGGGCGTCATCACGATGCCGTCTTGGGCGAGTTTCGCAAGCGTTTCGGTTTTGAGCGTCTCGATCTTGGCGTTGTCGGCTTCGATGGCCTTTTTTTCACGGGCAATGCGGCGCTCCAGCCAGGTGCGGGTGCGCTTTAAGGGCATCAGGGAAGTGGAGGGCGCAGAAATCGTGGCCAATTTCCAAGCATTAATCTGTTCGCGGCGCTCGGTTACGCGATCCTGAATCTTTTGCACCTGATCGATCAAGCGCAACACGTCGGAGTGCATGAATTCCTTTAAGCAATCGTCGACGATGCGCTGAATCTGCGCATCGCGAAACGTGATCACTTCCAAGAACGTGCGATCGGCATCCAACCCCTCGTCTTGGTGCTTTTCCATATAGCTCACCCCCTCGGAAAGTTTCGGCGAAACGGCTTTCCAAAAGGCGGCAAAAGTCTTGGTCGCAAGGGTATGCGACGCAACAAGCACAACGGCTTCAACAACAGCTTTGGTGACGAAGGATTTCATGGGGTCAATGCTAACAGAGTGTGTCCGTTATTATGTCGCAAAAATCTTAGAAAAACCTGACTCGGATCTCAAAAAACCGAGAACGGGCAGCCGATCAAAGTTCTCCCTCGGGCCAATCGGCCGGTGCCTTGGAAATCGTCATTTCGCAAGCCCGACAATCAAAGCGTGCCACGAGTCTCTCGCCCTTGTCGTCAACCAAGAGGAGCGGCAAGGGTTTGAGATGCCCTCCATTGGCTTTCTTAAAGGCTTCCTTGGCTTCGGGCGACCCTTTGACCGTCTTGGGACACAGCCCCAATGTGTGGCGAATGCAGTGGCGGCAGCGCATGAGTTCCACGTGCGTCAAATCGATCGTTTGACCGGCAATCTCAAAAGCGGCCGGCGGCAGTTCAATCCCCAAGTCTTTAAAGAAGTCGCGCGCCTTGGCATTGGCACAATTAAGCGTAAAGTCCAACTTCTCGGGCTTTTGGTCGCGGTAGGGCGACTCAAAGCTCTGAGCTTGAAGTCGACCGAAGCGCACGTGGTTGGCGGAAATCTCCTCAGAGAGTTTTTCCAACACTTCGCGGCGCAATTTCTTTAAGACCGACACCGGAATAAAGGGCGACACAACGGCACCGAACTCAAAGTCGATGGCGACAACCTTAAAGTCGGTGTCGCCCGTCTGGCGCAGTGCCGTTTCGATGCCCGAAATCACTTTGCCGGCGTCTTTGGCCGGGCTTGCCACAAACGGGATTTGAGCAGCAACGCATGTTTGCGTTTGCACTTCGGTGGCAAGTAGCGAAAGGAACTCATTTCCGATAACAAGTTTTAAGTCCACATCCATCGTGCGCGCCGAGGTTTTGCCTTCGAGCATCTTGGCAAACAGACGATCTTTGTTGCGCGTCAATACCGCTCCCACCTTGAGCCCGGCGTGACGATTCAAGGGTTCGTGCAGGAAAAAGCGCGTTTTGACCTTGGAAACGACTTCAGCACGATTGACGTTTAAGCCTTTGAGTTCTTCGGCGTCGTCCAAATAGGTCAAGCCGTCGCCGTTGGCAATGGCAATTTTGGTGGCAATATCGATGGATTGCGGCGTCTTGCGGTTGATCGCAACAACCTTGCCGATGACTTCGCCCGTACTTTTGGGCGTGTCCAAGTTGGCAATGACCTTTTGGCGGCCGTTGACAAAGTAGTCGGTCTTGGAGCGATGAAATGTCTTGGCCGGATCGGGCGTAAAGTTAAATTCAGTGTGTCCCAAAGAGGAGGCAACGTAATCTGCACCGGCCTCGCTTTCCAAGAACGCGTCGATTTTCTTGCGATAGTAGGCCGTGATGTTTTTGACGTAATCAACGTCCTTGAGTCGCCCTTCGATTTTAAAACTTGAAACGCCGGCAGCAATCAGTTGCTCCAAGTTGGCGCTTTGATCGTTGTCCTTTAAACTCAGGACATGCTTGCGATGCGCGATTTCTCGTCCGAAGGCATCGAACACGTCGTAGGGCAGGCGACAGGGTTGCGCACAAGCGCCTCGATTGGCAGAGCGCCCGCATTGCGAGCAAGACAAATAGCAGCGCCCCGAATAGCTCACGCACAAAGCACCGTGCACGAAAAATTCGATGCGAGCGCGCGGCATGGCCATGCGGCAGGCTTTGATTTCATCCAACGTCAATTCACGTGCAAGAACCACCTGCGCAAAACCCAAGGCATCCAACATGGCAGCTTTTTGCGGCGTACGGATGTCGCACTGGGTGGACGCATGAATTTCAATGGGCGGAAGGTCTGCTTTCAGTAACCCCATATCTTGCAGAATCAATGCATCGACCCCGGCTTCGTAGGCACGGTGAGCCAGTTTGACAGCGTCCTCGAACTCATTGTCATAAATGAGGGTGTTGAGCGCCATAAACACTTTGGCATGAAAGCGATGCGCGTAGCTTGTGAGCCGTTCGATATCTTCCAAAGAGTTGCCTGCCGAACTTCTGGCGCCGAAACCGGGCCCGCCGATATACACGGCATCAGCGCCGTGCGAAATGGCTGCCATCCCGACGGTGATGTCGCGGGCAGGGGCTAAGAGTTCAAGTTGGTGAAGACGATCAGGCATGGGGAAATCAAGAGTGGGGTTCGTTTGGGTGACAATCCTACCGAAAATCGGGTGCAAAAGTTTTCGATTTTGCTAAAACACAGTCGAAATCGAAGGAAAACGGGAATCGATTGTTCGACTCCCGCTTTCTGTCATGCGTTTTGTGTGCGCTTAATTCTTCGGGCTCTTAGCACTCGGAATCAAAGAAACCGTGGGCTTCACACACTTTTCAATCGCGAGGTACTTCGCAAGTTCCTCGTCTCCGGCCTTGGCAGCAGCGTCTGCAGGCGACTGGTTCTTGTCGTTACAAAGGTCGCGATAGGCGCCGGCCTTCAACAACTGCATCACCACCTTGCGAGAAGGTTTTCTGGCAGCCATATATAGCGGCGTGACGCCTGCCGAAGTCTGCACGTTCACGCGCGCGCCTTTTTCCAAAAGGATTGCCACGATCGCATCATGACCTTCGGTGGCGGCATAGTGCAAAGGGGTCCAACCGCCCACGCGATTGACGGTGGCGCCCTTGGCGAGCAATTCGTTTAAAAGCGTGATGTTGCCTTTAAAGGCCGCCAACATCAAAGCGGTTTCACCGTATTCGCTGGCCGTGTCGATATCCAAGCCCGGGGCATCGAGCAAAACGCGAATTACGCGTTCGCTGTCCATTCGGATGGCACGCACCAGTGCAGGATCGCCGTTTTTGACGATCGTATTGGGGCTTACGCCCTGCTGCAACATATAGCTCACCACGTCGGCACGGTCGCGATCAATGGCACCGGCAAAGTTCGCCCAGTTTTCTTCGGGGCCTGCCATTTTGACAGGGGCATCGGCAGACGCCACGACGGGCACGCCCGTGTTCAAAACCAAATCGGCGTCTTGGGTCGCGGGCGCCGAAGCGCAGCCCGACAAAAGACCGATTGCGGCGGCACTCATTAAGAAAAGGGGAGTTTTCACAAATTTCAACATGGCTCTCAAATCCTAAAAAATCTTTTCGCAGTTTCGGTCGTGATGCGAGCAACTTCTTGCGCATCCATTTCGTGAATTGCCGCCAAAGTGTGCGCCACGGCGCCGACATAAGCCGGTTCGTTTCTCTTGCCTCTAAAAGGCACGGGCGCCATATAGGGGCAATCCGTTTCAATCATCACGCGGTCAAAGGGCAAGGTTTTTGCAACATCGCGCAAATCTTGGGCATTTTTAAAGGTTAAAACCCCGGTAAAGGAAACGAGGCCTCCGATATCGACGGCACGCTTGGCGGTCTCAGTATCGCCCCCATAGCAGTGCATCACAAAACCGATGTCACCTGCTTTGTGTTTTTCCAAAATATCGACGGCGTCCTTTTCCGACTCTCTGGCATGAATGACCAAGGGTTTGTTCAGCGTTTTGGCTGCTTCAATATGGCGAACGAAACGCTCCTTTTGCCAGGTCAAGTCGCCCTTGCACCAATGGTAGTCAAGCCCCGTTTCACCCACCGCCACGATTTCGGGCTGTGCGCAAAAACCAATAATTTCGTCGGTGGTCACTTCCGTGACGTTTTCATACTCGGGGTGAAGCGCCCAAGCGCCGTAAAGGTAACCCGGGTATTGTCGCACGAGTTCCAAAAGCGGCGTTTGCTCGATGACTTCGCAACCTAAAACCAACGCGCCCACAAGCCCCGCATCTTTCATGCGTTGCACCGTTTCGGCACGATCGCCCTCAAACTCGCGACTGTTGATATGGCAGTGCGAGTCAAATAGGGGCGATAGGGGTTCGATCGTCTTTGCCATGACTTTTAGGCACCGTGACCGATATAAAGTTCTTCGATTTCAGAGGCAAAACGCTCTGCAATCTGACGGCGACGCAACTTCATCGTGGTAGTTAAAAGCCCGTTTTCCACCGTCCAGCTTTCCGGCACCACGGCAACGTTTCTCGGTTGCCCGTAGCGCGGGAAGTCCTTGGTGGCGGTACGAATGCGCTTGATGATGGCGTTACGCACCTGACGGCATCCCATGGTGGAGGGGTCATAAGGATCGAGCTGCAAGTCTTTGCAAAGCGCGCGCCAGCGTTCTTGATTGACCACGACCAAAGCGGCGATGTAGGGGCGATTTTCACCTACGACCATTACCTGATCGAAGAGCTTGTCTTCTTGGATGGCAAATTCAAGGTCGACGGGGCTTACTTTTTCGCCCACGCTTGTGACAATAATTTCCTTGATGCGGCCCTTGATGCGAATACGGCCGCCGTCGGACATGTCGGCCTGATCGCCCGTCTTGAGCCACCCGTCTTCGGTAAACGTGCGAGCGGTATCTTCCGGTCGACCCCAATAGCCCTTCATCACCTGAGGCCCCGTGACTTGCAATTCGTCGTTTTCACCGATGCGCGCATCAATACCGGGCAACGGACGCCCCACGGTCAAGGGATGGTTGCCCTTTTCTTCGGACAGAGAAATCACCGGAGAGCTTTCGGTCAAACCGTAACCCTGGCGCAACGGCACGCCCATGCCGCAGAAGAATTTCGCCACGGAATAGTTTAAGGCGGCGCCACCCGCAAAGAGCATGCGCACGCGCGTGCCGAACACGCTTTGAATGGGACGCGCAATCTTGCGCTCCAAGTAACCGGCGACAAACAAATCCAAACATTCGCGCGCGGAGTGTTCGACCGGCAGGTCATTAACCTTGCAGAACTTTCTCCAACCCACTTCCTGCGCCCAGTCGAAGAAATACCCCTTTTTCTTGGGCATCTTGCGACGCAATTCCATGAGCTGATTGTGAATCCGTTCAAAAACGCGCGGCACTGAGCACATGATGGTGGGGTTCACGGCTCGAAGATCGTCGGTTAACTGACCCACCCCGCGAGAAAACGCCAAAGAGGCACCCGTGGCGGTAGCCATGTAGTAGCTCGCCGTACGTTCAAAGGTGTGCGACAACGGCAAAAACGACAAATACACGTCGTTTTCGTCCACATTCATATAGCGATGCATCTGCTGCACGTTACTCACGACATTGCGGTGCGTGAGCATCACGCCCTTGGGACGCCCCGTGGTGCCCGAGGTGTAAACCAAGGCGGCCAAATCGCCGGGCTTGGGACCGGCGGGCAAAACGTCGACGTCGTTACCCGTAGCCAACCAATCTTCGGTGCCGCAGTAGGGGATGTGGTCTTGGCTGATGCCCGTTTCGGATTCGTGCGTCAAAACGACCTGCTTTAAGTGGGGAAGTTCAACGCCGCAGGTGGCCAAAGAATTCCAGCGAGCATAGTTAACCGTCACCAGGAATTCGGCTTGGCTGTCGTTCAAAATAAAGCAGGACGACCCGGCCGTATCGATGGCGTGCAAAGGCACGGGCACAAGGCCGTTAGCCAAAGCTGCTTGGTCAAAGGTGAGCGCTTCCAAAGAGTTGGGCAAAAGCATGGCCACGCGTGCGCCGTGGGCCAACCCCATCTTGGCAAAGGCTTTGCGCCAGCGAATCACGCTTTCGGAAAACTCGCGCCAAGTCGTTGTCACCCACGTATTGGTACGGTGTTCGTACCAGCGGTAGGCTTCGCGGTCTGCATAAATGCGAGCGGTGCGATCTAAAAGTTCGGGTAATACGGTAAATTCGTCGATAAAGCGCGACAACTGAGTCACCTTTGCACAAATGAAAATCAATCCCGAGATTTTACCTTGAAGCCTTCAGGCTTAGGGACTCTTGAGAACGCCAATTTGCGACAAAGTGTAGTTTGCCGACGATCTTTGCCTTTGCGAAATGACAAATCAGAAAAAGTGGTTGAGCCACTTGTTGGTGATGACCAATTTGGGAAGACCGTCTTCACCCAATTCCACCCAGCCGCGGCGTTTCGGGTTCGTGCTTTGCATGTCCCAATCGGGCAAAACCGTGCGAGTGATGCCGTCAAAGGTGTGCACGCCCGGTCGGTGCGTGTGTCCGTGAATGACTTGCGTGACGTCGTACTTGCGGCAATCGGCGGCAATGGCCGATTCCACCACATCCATCTCTTCCAAGGTTTTGGCCTTTTTGTCGCTTTGAGACTGCGCGCGCGCTTTTTTGGCGTATTCGATGCGCTCGGCAACGGTCATTTCCAGGCCTTGGCGCTGAAACTCGGGGTCTCGCACCTGAGCGCGAAACGCTTGGTACTCGGTATCGAGCAGACACCATTCGTCGCCGTGGGATAAAAGAATTCGGTCTTTGGGCGTTTCAATCACGACCTGGGGCTTTAAAAGCGTGGCACCGCAATGGCGGGCAAAGTCTTCGCCCAACAGAAAATCGCGATTTCCCTGCATCATGTAAATGCGATGACCTTTGGACGCATAACGACGCAGCTCCTTGGCTACGGGCTCTGCGGGCTTGGCGCCGTCGTCTCCGATCCAATACTCGAAGAAGTCTCCGAGAATAAAAAGTTCCTTGTAGTCGCGCGCCTTGGTTCTTAAAAACCAAAAGAAGCACAACAACGTTTTCATCTTCTTGCCGGTCAAGTGCAAGTCGGCAATGAAAATCGGTTTTTCAACGGCGGCAATCGTGGCAGTGCCGCTTAAAGCAGGAACTTTCAACATGGGTAAAAATTGAGACCTAGATCATTGTTGAGGGGCTATTGTGGCAGATTTGTTAGCTTTTGCAAAGCAAAGGCAACACTTGGCAAAAAGAGGAGACAAGTCTCAGGAAACGCACTAAGATACACGTCAACACAGGTCGTGGCGCGACGCAAAACATGCCCTCAAGGGGCGGTTTTGCATTGCACACACTTTCTCTTGAGTCGATGTTTTCTTAACTATCCTCGGGAGAGATTCCATGACCCACACCGCATCGCAAGTTCTGCGCTTTCATCTTTCAGACCGACTTTTCCACGCCTTGCACGCACTCCTTTGGTTTGCTTTAATGGCAAGCGCGATGTACGCGGGCGGCCTGCGGCATGCGGGCAACGAAGTCGCTTACGAAACGGCAATCGGCATTCACATCGGTCTGGGTGCAGGCTATGTCGCTGCTTTTATCATTTACGTCGCCATGGCGCCTGACCGTATGGCGCGTTTCTTCAAAGAACTTTTCCGAAGCGATCGCAATTGCTTTGCATGGTTTCGAAATTTCGGCAACTACCCGAAGCGCTTTCTGGGCATTCAAATCGGACCGAAAGAGGTCGCGGCCCAAGGGCGCTATAACGGAGGCCAGCGCGTGACGTACGCTCTATTTGCCGTGGCGGCCTTTGCGCTCATCGTTTCCGGCATTGCGTTGATGGGGCTGCGAGAAACGAACGAAGCGATCTACCAAGTCGTTGCGCAAATGCACCGCGGCATTGCTCTTCTGACGACGCTGGTGGTCGTGATCGGTCATATCCCGATGGCGCTCGTGAGCCCCGCCATGCGCAAAGCCATTGCACCTTGGGGTAACGGTCGATTGACGCTGGAAGATGCAAAAGAACACTCGCCCCTTTGGGTAGACAACGACCTGACGGTCAGCACAAAGAACGTTGCTTTACTCGAAGAAAAGAGAATTGTTGCGCCGCGTCGATAACGAGAGGGCAGCTTGAAAGAAAACGCGCTTGTCGAAACGGTATCGGCAAGCGCGTTGATTTAGTCAGTTAAAAGACGAGCATTACTGGTCGTGATTTTCCTTACCGGACTTCTTCGGAGGCGTATAACCTTCGGGGGCAACCAAAGCGGTGTCAAACGCCGTGATGCGATCTTTGCCCAGATACGTGTAGAGCCACATATCGTAGACGGCGCCCGGGAGCATAAATTTCGTCAAGTCCTTGGCCTTGAACTGGAGCACCAAGTCGGCCTTGCCGTCCTTGTTGAAGTCGACCGTCTTCGTGGACACGGGCTGGGCCAACTGGCTCATCGTCACGGTCGTCGTGACGGATGCGCGGCCGGCACCGGCGTAGGTGCGCTTCAGATCAACCTTGGTGGCGTCAAGCTTGGCGTCCGACAGAAGCACCACGTCGACCTTGTCTTCGCTCTTGGGATTGACGACGTCGGCCAAAACCACAATCTTGTGCGGCATCAATTCGTTAACGCGCGTCTGAGCAAAACCCGTAGCGGCTTCGAAGCTTTCGACGTTAAAGGCGTGCAAATAAGCAGCAGCCTTTTCGTTGGAAACCTTGGTCAATTCCTTGGCCATGGCAGCAACCTCGGCAGCTTTCTTTTCCCAGGTCTTTTCGAAACCGGCCAAGAGCTTGGTGTTGTTCTTCAGCTCTTCGCGCTTGAATTCCAAGGCGTTGGCCATTTCAACGGAGGTAAAGACCGGCCAGTCGGGGCTGAAACTAAAGAGCGGTGCCGTACCCTTGAAATGCTCGGCCGTGGCTTGAGCAGCATTCAGGAAGCCTGCATTTTCAGCCTGCTTGGCCAGCGGGAAGAAGGGCACGTAAGGCGTTTCGCAGGGGCGAGCCAAGGAGCGATAGCCTTCGATCAACATCGGGTTGTCGTTCATGACCCAGACACCGGACTCGTGCGTCGTGGGACGGCAAAGGCCGATGCCCTTAAAGTGATACCAGCCCGGATCGGCGCCGATCGTCTTTTCGTGGGTGCGCAGCAAGTCCTTGACTTCTTCGACACCGAACTTCTTCGGGTTAACGGCGCTATACGGGAACTTTTCGGGATCCGTGATGTTCTGGCCGAGAATCTTCTGCCAAGCCAAGTTGTTGCGAGACTGGTTGTATTCGGCAGCACGGCGCTCTGCCGGTGCCACAGCCACACGGTAGTTGAAGTCCTTATAGACGCCCGGCGTTGCGGGTTTGTAGCGACCGTTCTTGATGGCGCGCTCGATCATGCCCGGAGCCAAAATGACGTTTTCGGTGTCGGTGGCGTCGAGCTTATCCATCATGAAGTTGTTGGGGATGTAAACGATTTCGTTATCCTTAACGCGGCGAGCTGCCCACGTGTTGCCCTGGTGGATAGCGATCTGCCAAGCTTCTTTACTGTCGGCAACCGTGTAGGTACGGCCTTCGGAGAAGTAGCCGTATTTGCCCAGAAGATCGATGGCGATATCAATGGCGTGTTTGGCGCTCGTAGCGCGTTCGGCCATCAAACGACGGATGCCGTAGCCGATGCCGCCGTCTTTGGTCGGCATGATATCGTCCTCATAGATGCCCGTGCAGGCATTGGAGACGATCACCACACCGTTTTCGTTGACGAACCCGTCGGAGAAGCTCGCGCCGTTGGGATCAAACGTTTGAGACCAGTAGAAACCGAACGTCTTTTCGACCTGAGGAATCTTGGCTGCCGTGGGCTCATAGGTAATCATTTCGCCCTTGGCGTGCGTTGCTGCCGGCACCCAGTACTGGGCAGAGAGAATGCGACCGCCGTTGTCTTCGTTGTGGCCGACGATAATGGAACCCGTCTTGCTGACATCTTTGCCGACAATCACGGTGGAGCAGCCCATGGCGTTCATGGTCATGGATGCAACAGCCAAACCGATGGCAACGGAAAGTGCCTTAATTTTGAGTGACATAGGGTTTTCTTCCTTTGAGTGGTGTATTCGGCGTTTTTGCTTAACGCCGAGGAAAGACGACATCGAAGTTTGTATTGAACAGCCGACAAAATAGGGTGTCGCAATACCATTTTATGCCTAGCATTAAGGTATTTGTCCTAGGGTAAACGATCTAGGCTTGTAACGAAGTAAGAAAGGAAGTAACGAGAAGGAAACAGTTATCGGATGTCCTGAATGCGGCTATCATCGGCGGATGAAATAAAAAAGGATGATGAAAGATGGTTATTTTGCTCACCGGCGCATCGCACACCGGAAAAACTCTGTTGGCGCAACAGCTTCTCGAGCGCTTGCACTATCCGACGCTATCCATTGATTTGCTCAAAATGGGGCTGATTCGCAGTGGTCAAACCACTTTGACGCCCGAAGACGACGAGGCGCTCGAAGATTACTTGTGGCCGACCGTGCGCGAGATGATCCGCACCGCCATCGAGAACGGGCAGCATCTGGTCGTGGAGGGCGGCTACATTCCCGTCGATTGGCAGGCATCGTTTACGGAAAGCGAAATCGAGCACATTCGTTTTCACTGTTTGGTCATGTCTGAGGACTATATCAGAGAGCACTTTGACGATATTCGGCAGCACGCCGACGCGATCGAAAAGCGCCTCGACGACTCGGGGCTCACCGTGGAAAGCGTGCTCGAAGACAACGCGCACTATTTGGCGTTGTGCCGAAAGTTCGGGGTCGAGCCTTTGATGATCGAAGGCAGTTATTCGACGCAGAGGATGGTCGAACGAATTTGTACAACGCTGTAAAAAAAATAAGATGGAGCTAAAACGGGCTTCACCCGCTATCATGTAGAAGGCAGA
>ERZ1035006.2115-NODE-2115-length-11809-cov-5.455249_pt1 | contig 11809 bp, 14 predicted proteins | sample MGYA00520694_ERZ1035006 | MGnify/ENA primary metagenome ERZ1035006 (study PRJEB33766, sample SAMN09781746) | gut metagenome | biome: gut microbiome | host: Homo sapiens | place: Madagascar | study: EMG produced TPA metagenomics assembly of the PRJNA485056 data...
CCATAGAGCGGATCTTCGGTACAGCGAAAGAACAGCATGGATTTCGATATACGCAATATGTAGGAAAGGCACGGATGGAGATGAAAGCCGGGCTTACCTTTGCATGCATGAATCTGAAAAAACTGGCAAAGATTCTGGAAAAACGAGGCTGGAATACAGCCACTTTTTTATATTTTGAGCTAAGAACAAGAATAAAATCAAAATTTAAAGAAAAATGGTGTTGGGCATAACACCCAGCACCAAGTTTGTCTACAGTCTGAACGCCCATCAATAGGATGGGCGTTCTTGAAAGGGATTTATGAGAAATAATTTCAATGAGTGCATTGAAAATAATGCAAATACGGAGATCGCTAATAAAAGTTCAACCAAGTGTAAAGAAATATCCTGTTCAGAATATGATTATTCCAATGATCTGTTTGAGGAGAAAATAGAAGAGTCAGAAGCCATACAGGAAGACTCAAAAAAACAAAAACATATATTTTTTTCCGGGAAAGTAGATGCAAATGGTGATTATGGCGAAGGTGGTGGAAATCAGTATTTCATTCAAAATGCCAGGCTTTTAAAGCAGAATGGTAATTTGATTCCTGTCAGCAGAGAGGTCTGTCGATTTAATCCGGAGATGGATAGATATTCTTCAGATAGTAGGATGCATGAAGACGGATATCAGGTTCATTTGGATAACAGACCTTTGATGGAAGAAGATTTAGTTCAATTGGATGAATCCACAACTCATGATCTTAAATATGAAAATGTGCCAGCAGGAGATACTGATTTATCAGAAGACGATCTGAAATATCTGGATGAAAATACGCCTTCAACAGAATGTCTCAGGATTGTACTACCGGGTGAGAAACAAGAAGATTTTTTACGCCCGATTGGGAATCAGGAAGATATGAAAGGAGAATATCATCCTGATGGCTGGACAAATCCAAAAGAATTAAAGGATGGAGATGTATATTATCAGGTAGTTCCAGGAGTGGGTAATGGAGAAAAAATCTACAGTTCTTATTTTACTGACAAAGAAACGCTAGATTCCTGCAGGGACAAAGATGGAAATATTGTACTGTCTTCATTAATGCAAAAATTGCAAAAGCAGCCGAATATGGAAACACAGTCTGACTCAGATGGAAATTCTCAGGAAACTTATGTGGAAGAATATTCTATAGTCCAGTACAAATTTAAAGAAAATCCGGAAGATACTTAAAAATGCATATAAAATCAGAAATATATAAGAAGATATTAGATTCTCAAAATACCTGCCCGCCAGAAACAGGAGGAATCCTTGGAGGACAGAATGGGATAATTACAGCAGAACATTTTGACAGAGGAATGCAGGCTGACAGAATGTGCAGCTATATTCCGAATGTAAAAGAATTAAATAATGTAATTAAACAGTGGCAGATGGAAAATATCAGTTTTATGGGAATTTATCATACTCATTTCTGGGGTGTGGAAACTTTATCTGAGGCCGATAAAAGATACATAGATAAAATCCTTGAACATATGCCGTTAGAACTTAAGAGATTATATTTTCCGATAGTGGTCATGCCAGATAAAAAAATAGTTTGCTATATTGCAGAGCTAATGCAGGGAAAATTGGTTATTACAAAAGAGAAACTTATTGTTGACTGACAGAAATGGGGGAATAATTATGAAAGACTTTAAAGAATTAAAAATTGAAATTCCGGAAGGATGTTTTGAAGGAAATTGTTATGACTGCAGATATGCAGACTGGAGCGACAAGGATCAGTATGGTCGTGTTTACTGTCGTGGTTCCTATGGTGGATATAATAAACCGAGTGACAGAAATGGATGTTTCCATTTTAAAAACTAAAAATTAGTAGTATAGAACCAATTTCTTTGCATTGACAGAGATCTGTATGTAGATATTATTGAGCATCTTGTTGTAAAATTTTTTTATAATGAGGTGCTCAAATAGAATTATTGTTTATTGAACAGAAGAGAAATTATGGAGAATCAGTGAATAAAGATAATGAAACTTGTTGCGCCTTATGCAATTATTATACAGTAACGGATGATACACATGAAGATGCTTGCGAACTGCATAGAGTAAATTTTGGAAAGAATTTTGATGCATGGTGTCATGAGTGCACAGCAGTTGATTGTAGTAGATGGGATAATCTTGTTAATGGAATATTAGAGGAACAGAAAGAAGAGGAAAAAGCTACATCTATTAGTCAGAAACAGGAATCACAGCAATCATCTCAGAAAGAAGGCTGTTATATAGCAACAGCGGTTTATGGCAGTTATGATGCGCCGGAAGTACTGATATTGAGGAAATTCAGGGATAATGTATTAAAAAAATCACGAGGAGGAAGAATGTTCATAAAAAAATATTATACACTTAGCCCGGGATTAGCGGATAGGTTAAAGAATCATGCGTTTATCAACGCTAAAGTAAGAGGAGTTCTTGATCAAATAGTAAAGAATCTTTCCACACTATCTTGACATACTGCAAAACACGTGTTATATTACGAGTAGAACAAAGAAAAGGACGGAGGATGCGGGAATGATGACCGCATCTTCTTTTCTATAGGAATATAACCGGAGGTGGCATTATGGCTAAGAGAGATTATTATGAAGTTCTTGGAGTCGGAAGAGATGCCGATGCCAAGGCAATTAAGAGAGCATACAGGAAGCTTGCCAAGAAGTATCATCCGGATATGAATCCGGGGGATAAGCAGGCAGAGCAGAAATTTAAAGAGATTACAGAAGCATATAATATCTTAAGTGATGATGAGAAGAAGAAACTGTACGATCAGTATGGTTTTGCGGCATTTGAGGAAGGTGCAGGTGCCGGCGGTGCCTATGGCGGCAGTCAGGGCTTCCATGGTCAGGGCGGTTTTGATGGCAGTGGCTTTGGCGGTTTTAACTTTCATCAGGATGGTAATGGCGGTTATCGTGAATACCATTTCGAAAACGGAAATATGGACGATATGGGAGATATTTTCGGAGATATTTTTGGAAATATGTTCCACGGTAAAGGCAGCAGTCAGAATAGTGGCTTTGGAGGTCAGAGTTTCCACAGCCAGAGTGGTTTTGGCAGTGGATTCGGCGGACGAAGTGCTCAGGCAAAGGGCAGTGATCTGCAGTCCGAAGTAAGTATAAGTTTTGAGGATGCCGCATTTGGCTGTGACAAAATGATCCGTCTTTCTGATGCATCCGGAAATGGATCACAGACACTGCAGGTACATGTGCCGGCAGGTATCGAAGATGGCAAGAGTATCCGTCTGAAAGGCAAAGGACATCCGGGATTTAACGGTGGTCCGGCAGGAGATCTTCTTCTGAAAGTCCATGTAGCACCGAAAACCGGATTCGAGCGTAAGGGCATGGATGTTTACACGACAACAGAGATTCCGTTTACGACGGCGGTATTTGGCGGTGAAGCCAGAGTTTCCACACTGTATGGTGATGTTATCTGTCGTATACCGGAGGGCGCTCAGACAGGAAGAAAGATCCGTCTGAAAGGAAAGGGTATTGTCTCGATGAAGAATCCGTCCGTACATGGTGATCAGTACGTAACAATCCGGATTCAGGTACCGCAGAATCTCAGTCCTGAGGCAAAAGAAAAGTTAAGAGAGTTCCAGCAGGTCTGTAAAAATGACGAGCGGAAAAGAAGAGGAAGCGTAGCGTAAAGCCGCTTCCTTTTTTTCAAGAGTTTATAAAACAACTATGAAATTTTTGTAAAACCTTACATTTTCGGCATTTTGTGGATTGATTATTTAGAAGGATAGGGATATTATAGGCTACAGAAAAATTGAAAGTCCGAATATAATGTATATTGACCCAGGTTGCTGTGAAGAGCAACAGACAGACCGCAGCCGGAAAGGACAGAAAGGTGATATTTTGAATTATCTGAAGCAGTCAAAGCATTTATGGATCATACCCGCATATGGGATCTTTTATATGGCAGCTTTCATGTTAATGGAACAGAGTGATGTGAAAATACATATTATTCATTCATTAGCAGATGACAGGATTCCATTTTGCCCGTATTTTATAATTCCGTATGTACTCTGGTACTTTTTCCTGATCGGTACGGTGATTTATTTTGCAGTATCCTGTCCGAGTAAAAAAGAATATTATCAGTATCTGGGGACACTTGGAGTCGGCATGACGTTGTTTCTGCTGATTTCCTATGTGTATCCGAACGGACAGTATCTGAGACCAGATCTGAGTGATGCCGGTAATGGCATATTTATCAGTGTGATCCGCTTTTTATATAAGATTGATACGCCGACCAATATTTTCCCAAGTATGCATGTGTTCAATGCAACAGCAAGCTGTATAGCATTGTATCAGAATGAACGCTGCAGAAAAAATAAAGTCTTTACGGTCGGTCAGATCGTACTTACTGTATCCATCGTATTGTCTACGATGTTCCTTAAGCAGCACAGTGTGGCAGATGTCATGACAGCACTGATTCTGAATATTCTCTGTTACCAGCTGTTTTACAGGGTGATCCCTGCAAGACAGAAGAGACTGTCAGAAGTGTTCACACGCAGAGAAATCTGTACGCTTCCGAATTTACTGAGCACAGTTCGTCTGTGTCTGGCAATTGTCTTTTTTGGAACTTTTGAAAGATATGGCGTCGGAGAATACAGAAGAGTACTTGTTTTGCTCATTATTGTAGCAGCACTCACAGATATTCTGGATGGAAGGATTGCAAGATCGTTTGACAGTGTCAGTCGTGTGGGACGTATTCTGGATCCTGTAGCGGATAAGGCCATGCAGGGTGCAATGATCGCATATCTGATTCCGAGATATCCGCTGGCAAAGCTTGTTCTGATTTTGTTTGTAGTCAAAGAATGTCATACGGCATTTATAGCCTGGAAGGTACTGATGGAGACCAGAGAAACGGTAGAAGCTCAGTGGCATGGCAAACTGAATACGGCAGTAACCTATGTGGTGGTGCTGATTTTGCTTGTGGAACCAAGACTTCTGTATGCGACTTCAAATGTGCTGATCGGTGCATGTGCAGTGTGTATGGCAATGTCGTTTTGTATGTATGTATCTGAATTTCGACAGATACTGGAGCGTCAGAACAGCAGATATCGAAGAAAGATGCAGGGTGGCTTCAGTCGATAATGACTGGCAGAGTCAGATTAAAAATAAGAGTTCAAAACAGGAAAGTGTTTCCCGACAGAGGAGATCACCTTCCTGTTTTTTTCTTTACTTTGCAGAATTATGATTCATTTATGACAGAATCGATTTCTTTGAGAAGATTTTGCCGTTCTTCCTGAAATTTCAGTTTTTCATTAAAGCGAAAGTATTCTTCACATCCAAAATTCCGGATAAAAGCCATGGCATTTGGATTATGACTGAGATCAGAAATGAGAAACAGAATCTCCGGACTATTGTTTCCAAAAGCATTTTCCGCGAAAGAAAATCCGTTTTTCAGAGCAAGTGAAGCTTGCTGTGCCGCATTCTGGCGTTCCTGGGCTGTCTGCGAAAGAGCCTGACGGAGAACTTCGATCACATCAGACGGAACAGAGATGTGATTTTTACGTACATCAGAAAGACAGTGTTCCAAAATTCGGGCAATATCATCGGTACGATCTGCTTCCGCATTGTCGAGAAGATGATTTTCCTGTCGTATTTTTAAAGAGGTACGATACTGTTCTGCAAAGTCGGTCAGTGTACTTCCGTGCAGCAGGGCATTTTTTGCCTGTGAGAGTGTATCCTGGAGTGCCACTGTAAAAAGATCTTTTTCCTGAAAATCCAGAAAGCAGGTGTTCCATCCATCCAGAAGAAGACCGGCGACAGTCAGACGTTCATCAGACGGAGCAGCGGAAGCCATTTTGCAGAGCCTGTCAGTGGTGGAGGTTTCAAGAGAACCTGCAAGCAGTTCCGAAATCTGATAGTCCTGACGGTATTTTGCATAGAGCTGATAATAAGAAGAAAAATCTCTTGCGATCTCCTCATCCTGCAGATACTGGCGAATCAGATTTTCATCAGGAGAGAAGTTCATATCTTCATATCCATATAAAATTGCAGACAGATCTTCCCAGCCGCGGGCTGTGACGAAGCATGTGCGGTCTGCTGTATTCTCGATATGGTAGAAATGATCCTTCTTCAGACTCAGATAGGAAAGAACAGAAGGGTGCAGGCCCTTTGCACAGGCATATTCTTTCCATACATCAAGATCAGGTTCAATATCAATCCGTTTGACACGGTCCAGGGTGACAATGTCAAATTCTCTGGCAGACCTGTTATATTCAACCGGATTTCCGGCTGCAGCGATGACCCAGCCGGAAGGAACGGGATGGGTACCAAACGTTTTATTCTGCAGAAACTGCAGCATTGTTGGAACCAGAGTTTCAGAAACACAGTTGATCTCGTCGATAAAAAGAATTCCTTCCTTGCATCCGGTCTGTTCGATTTTTTCATAAACGGAGGCAATGATCTCACTCATGGTGTATTCTGTTACGGAATATTCTCTGCCCTGGAAGTTCTTTTTTACGACTACAGGCAGTCCGACAGCACTCTGTCGGGTATGATGGGTAATCGTGTAGGAGACAAGGTTGATTCCGCATTCTCTGGCAGCCTGTTCCATGATCGCTGTTTTTCCGATACCGGGAGGACCGATCAGGAGGAGCGGACGCTGACGGACAGCAGGCATAAGAAAGCGGCCTTTTGCGTCTTTGTGTGTATAAATCTGTATCGTATGGAGAAGTTCCTGTTTTGCATCTTTGATATTCATAGAAATGTCAGTTCCTTTCTGTGTCAGCATGATTTATCCATGTATAGCTTACAGGCCCAGACAGGTACCTTCTGGTGAAGTGCCTTTTCGCGGTAAAAGATAAAGGCTGTCTCGTAATCGGTCGGTTTTTCGGGATAAATTCCATCACCGTCTGTAAAATACAGAAGTCCTTTCAGATTACGAAGTGATCCGGCAGTTTGGAGTTTTTTTACATATTCAAATACCGGACGGAAATCGGTACCACCTCGACCATGAATGACAATGTGCTTCAGATAATTTTGCCAGTCATCTTCGCAGGTGATATGAGCAACATCCTGGATAAAACTGTCACACTGAATGATATAGAGATTCATTTTGCGGAAAAAATTCTCATGATTGCTGAGAATACCGTAAGTTTCTTCCATGAAACGTCTTACGGTATCAGCAGAACAGGAACCGGAGGTGTCGATGGCAATGACAAGTTCCTCCATGCGGTTCATTTCCTGATATTCCAGATATTCGATGAGCGGCATATTGCCATAATGCTCGAGTCCGTAAATATAAGGAATGTAATCAAAGCTTTCCGTGTCAGTGTGAAGTTCTTCCCGATGGATGGCAAAGCGTTTGAGATACCGGCGAAAATCATAGCGGTGCTTTTCACGAAGCATGATTTCTTCCTGCATATTTCCAGGTGCGGATCCTCGTCCGTCAGAACCATAAAGTCCCAGTCCGCCTGTTCCAATGCCGGTATCCCACAGAGTCTTCATCTGTTCAAGCAGGGTCTGACGATCCGCATATTTCCAGAATTTGTGATCATCCATGAATGCAGCGGGAAATGGGGCAGATGCTTCTGAGGATGAGGGTATTGTTGAGGCAGAAGATTTTTCTCTGGATTCCAGAAAAGTCCGGTAAATCTGGTCGGGCCGATATTCGGCTCTTTCATGATGAATCAGCCGGTGAACAGACAAATCACAGGACAGGTTCCACAGAGCCGTATCAGAAGGAGTTTCCAGAAGCAGATGCAGAAACATACAGTGATAAAGCATATGAAGCAGAAGATTTTCCAGGGTTTCAGGCTCTTTCTGAAAAACTCTGATAAGAAAATCAGGATTATAATAAATAACAGTACCGTCAGTACCGGCAGAAGTTGTTTCGGAAGATGCCTGAAAAGAAAAGTTCCACAGTATTCTGTGAAAAAAAGGATACTTTACGCAGAACTGTTCACGTACATGGTTCCAGATCTTCTGACAGAGTAGGGAAAGAGACGGGGAAATCGTTTTATTCATAGTAACTCCTTAACTGCTTCATAGAGTGAAGTCACGGTCGTGAAAGCCAAAATATTCTCGCTTGAATTCCATAAAAAATGCAGCAATCTCATCCTGACGGCAGGCAACAGCCTCGGCTATAAACGAGTCAAGAGAAGCTTCGGTAACGGGGGCAAACCGGCAAAGTGAACGGATACGAAAAAGATCACCTTTCTGTATCAGCTCATTCATGGCAGGTCGAAAACGAAGGGAGAGATAACGGACATATTTCTCCTTCCATGAGGGATCTGAAACCTCGGTAAAACGTTGGATGGCAATGCTCAGACGATGTTTTTCCTGACCGGAAGCTTCAAATTCTTCTTCAAATGATGCCATAGAGAATGTTCCTTTCTGAATCGGTAAATAATGTATGGAAATAAGTTTTCTGGCCAGGCTGCTGTGAACGGAGTGAACAGTAATACCTGGTATTTTATCTCAAGTGTATCATTTCGACGGGAGTTGTCAATGGAAAAGAAATACGGTATAATCAGCAGTAGGGCAAAACAGTTACTGACAGGAGTGAGCAGTAGCATAATCTAAAGATAATGATAATGGAGGAAAACATGGAGAATGTATTTATTATGGATCATCCGCTGATCCAGCACAAAATTTCTATGCTTCGCAACAAAAATACAGGAACAAATGAGTTTCGTAAACTGATCGAGGAGATCGCAGTACTTATGGGATATGAGGCACTGAGAGATCTTCCGCTGGAGGATGTAGAAATAGAGACTCCTATTGAAAAATGTAAATCCCCAATGATCGCAGGTAAGAAACTGGCTGTTGTTCCGGTACTTCGTGCAGGTCTTGGTATGGTAAATGGTATCACGACTCTGGTTCCGTCTGCAAAAATCGGACACATCGGACTTTACAGAGATCCTGAGACACATGAGCCGCATGAATATTACTGCAAACTTCCGGATCCGATCGAGCAGAGACTGATCGTTGTTACAGATCCGATGCTTGCAACCGGTGGTTCAGCAGTAGATGCTGTCAGAATGATCAAACAGCATGGTGGTAAGAACATTAAATGTATGTTTGTCATTGCCGCACCGGAAGGTCTGGAAAGACTTCACAGAGAACATCCGGATGTACAGATCTATGTAGGACATCTGGACCGTGAACTGAATGAACACGCATATATCTGTCCGGGACTTGGTGATGCAGGTGACCGTATTTTCGGAACAAAATAGGTAATGATTCGACAGATAACAGGAAGTAAGACAGAATGACAAAAGAAGAACTGGCACTGGAAGTAATAGAACGACTGAAAAAAGAATACCCGGATGCAGGCTGTACGCTGGACTATGATCAGGCATGGAAGCTGCTTGTGAGTGTACGTCTGGCAGCACAGTGTACGGATGCAAGAGTGAATGTTGTAGTAGAAGATCTTTATGCGAAATATCCGGATGTGGCATCACTGGCAGCAGCAGAACCTGAGGAGATCGAGGCAATCGTAAAGCCCTGTGGGCTTGGTAAAAGTAAGGCCAGAGATATCAGTGCATGTATGCGTATACTTCATGAACAGTATGGTGATAATATTCCAACGACTTTTGAGGAACTTTTGAAGCTTCCGGGAGTGGGACGCAAAAGCGCAAATCTGATCATGGGAGATGTTTTTGGCAAACCGGCAATCGTTACAGATACGCATTGTATCCGGTTGTGTAACCGAATTGGTCTGGTAGATGGTATCAAAGAACCAAAGAAGGTCGAGATGGCATTGTGGAAGATCATTCCTCCGGAGGAAGGCAGTGATTTCTGTCACCGTCTGGTATATCATGGACGGGAAGTATGTACTGCCAGAACGAAACCTCATTGTGATAGATGCTGTCTGGAAGATATCTGTGCAAAAAATATATAACATTACAAATCCAGCTCCTCAGAATATGGGGAGCTGATTCTTTACAGAAGGGAAGAGGAAAAATGCGAAAAATGAAACGGGTAGAAGACTCCCGTACAGAAAATACGTATCTGATTATGAATAAAGATATCAATTGTTATGGACGTTTATTCGGCGGCGTACTGATGCAGTGGATCGACGAAATGGCAGGAATTGTGGCACGTCGTCATTCCGGAACGATTGTTACAACAGCCTGTGTGGATAATCTGAATTTCAAGGCCGGCGCATATCTGGGAAATACCGTTGTTATGATCGGTAAAATAACTTATGTGGGAAGAACGTCCATGGAAGTTCGTATTGATACTTACGTAGAAGATACGGATGGAATGCGCAAGATCATCAACCGGGCATATGAGGTCATGGTAGCTCTGGATGAAAATGACAATAAAGTAGAAGTACCTGGACTGATCGTAGAGACAGAATCAGAAAAAGCTGAGTGGATCGGCGGTGAGAAGCGTTATGCTCTGAGAAAAGAACGCCGTAAAGAAGGATATTAAAGATGGCAAAAAAAATCGGAATCATCTCAGATACGCATGGACTTCTGCGACCGGAAGTAATCGGGATTTTAAAAGACTGCGACTGCATTCTGCATGCGGGTGATGTCGACCGGCCGGAGATTCTGGATCAGCTCCGGTATCTGGGAAATCTTTATGCAGTACGTGGAAACAACGATGGGGACTGGGCAAGAAATCTGTCAGTGACATTAAAATTTAAAATAGAAGGAATCGAGTTCTTTATGACACATAACAAAAAAGACGTCGCATGGGAACTTGGAAATGCACAGATTGTGATTTTCGGACACAGTCATCATTATTTTGAAGATCAGATAGATGGAAGACTGTGGCTGAATCCGGGAAGCTGCGGCAGAAGTCGCTTTGGTGGCGAGGTTACAATGGCAGTAATGACAATTGACAATGGAAAGTACTCTGTTAAAAAAATAAACCTGATGAAATAAAAAACCGCTGATTTATTAACAGACGAACAAAAACGAACATATATTTGTTTTTGTGCTGTTCATCCCGTTTTATTGGACATTAAATATGAGATACTCCCTACATAAGAAACAGATGTTCGGAAAATATGTTCGATAAAAAGGGAGAGTGCAGAGATGGTCAATGCAGCAAACGCAGAATCAAGAGGATACCGTACAGAGAGAAATCATGAGAAAAGAAGCCGCAGGAAATTATCGAATGTAATGGCTATGGTTCTTGGTGCAATTGTCACGATTGAGATCATGGTCATTGGAGCGATGATTCTGAAGGTGGATTTTCATTCGGCGGACAGGATTGCTCTGGGACTTGGCTTTATGGTATTATATTCAGGAGTAGTCGTAGCTTTGGCAGATAAATAAAAGGGAGAATCTGATGCCTAAATCATTTAATCAAAAAGTGAAAATTTTATATCTGATGAAGGCGTTTGAAGAGAAAACAGACAGGGAGCATCCAATGTCTGTGGTTGAGCTACAGCAGTATCTGGATGAATATGGAATCCGTGTGGAGCGTAAGACTGTATATGATGATATTGCGGCATTGCGTGATTTTGGTTTGAAGATTGAGAATCGCAAAGGACGTATTTCAGGTTATTATCTCGAGGAACGGAGGTTTGAGATTCCGGAACTGAAGATTCTGATGGATGCGGTACAGTCATCCAGATTTCTCACACAGAAGCAATCACGCGAGCTTATTCGCAAGCTGGAGAGCCTGACCAGTGTCAGTAAAGCGAGGAAGCTTCAGCAACAGACATACAGTGTACCGGGGATAAAAACCCCGAATAAGGAAGTTTATCAGAATATAGAATGTATTTATAATGCAATCTCAGATAATCGACAGGTTAGTTTTCAGTATTATGAATGGGACTTTTCGAAGATTCTGAAGCAGAAACGAGGCGGTGAACCGTATAAGG
>ERZ1035006.2120-NODE-2120-length-11800-cov-5.026735_pt1 | contig 11800 bp, 14 predicted proteins | sample MGYA00520694_ERZ1035006 | MGnify/ENA primary metagenome ERZ1035006 (study PRJEB33766, sample SAMN09781746) | gut metagenome | biome: gut microbiome | host: Homo sapiens | place: Madagascar | study: EMG produced TPA metagenomics assembly of the PRJNA485056 data...
GCAACCCTGTACCGCTATGCAACCGTCAATGTAATGGAGCTTGAACGCCATCTGGGCGCGAAAAAAGCAGCCGAAGTGGTGCGGAGCTTTGGCGAAGCGTTCATCCGTTCCATGCCTACGGGTAGTCAGAACACCTTTGCCAACCGCACTCTGCCGGATGCCGTCTATGTGACCATCCGGGAGGACCAGCCCGTGAACCTCTGTGGTGCCTTTGAGCGGGCGGTGCGGAAGAGCGCGGAGGGCTACGCGGAGCCCTCCAAGAGCGCGTTGCAGGCCTATGCACAGCAGCTGTATCAGAGCTTTGCGGAGGCCCCTGCAAAGAGCTTTACCGTGGGCACCGGGCTGGAAGCACTGGCCCCGGCCCAGCCGCTGAACACCATGCTGGATGCACTGGAAAAGGCTGTCCGGGATGCGCTTGCCGGAAATGAGGTGGGGTAATGGCAACGTTGTTGCTTCGGCTGGCAGCGCCTTTGCAGGCGTGGGGCGCGGATTCCAAATTCGAGACCCGGAAAACGGCTCGGGAGCCTACCAAGAGCGGCGTCATCGGTCTGCTGGCCGCGGCGCTGGGCCTGCGGCGGGATGAGACCGAGCCATTGACCCGGCTGGCGCAGCTGCGCTTTGGCGTCCGGGTGGAGCGGGAGGGCCAGCTGTTGGTGGATTTCCACATGGCCCGCAACGAGGAGAAAGACCGCTCCTATGTCACCTACCGCCATTACCTCGAAGATGCTGTTTTTCTGGTGGGCCTGGAAAGTGAAGACACCGCTTTGCTGCGGGAACTGGCAGAGGCGCTGACCCACCCGGTGTTCCCGCTGTATCTCGGCCGCCGTGCCTGCCCGCCCACCCTGCCGCTCTGCCTGGGCCTGCGGGAGCAGGGCCTTGTGGAGGCCTTGCAGGCAGAGCCCGCGCTCTGCCCCGGCGGGCCCAAGCCGACCCGCATCGTGGCGGATGCCGCACCGCAGGAGCCGGGGGCTGTCCCGCAGCGGGATGTGCCTCTCTCCTACGACCCGCGGCACCGGCAGTACGGTTACCGCTCGGCCCGGGAGATCTCCCTCCGGCAGCCCGCAGGGGCCCCGGAGCCGACCACCCATGACCCATTCTGTGAATTGTGAGGTGAAGTGCAGATGTATTTATCCCGTGTAGAGCTTGACCCCACCCGCCGCAGCACCATGACGGCGCTGGCGGCACCACAGAAATTCCATGGCGCGGTGGAAAGTGCCTTTTCCGGGGAGCGCCGCCGTCGGTTGTGGCGGCTGGACCGGCTGGGCGAAAAGCTGTATCTGCTCCTCCTCAGCGAGGAGATGCCGGACCTCTCCGGCGTTGTGGAGCAGTTTGGCACCGGAGCGGCACCAGAGTCCCGGAATTATGACCCGCTGCTGGCGCGGATCACACCGGGCAGCCGCTGGCAGTTTCGGTTGGCGGCCAACCCCACCAAAAGCTGCAAAGACGCCCAAAAACCCGCAGCGCGGGGAACCGTGGCCGCACACTGCACGACACAGTACCAGAAGCAGTGGCTGTTGGATCGCGCCGCAAAGCACGGCTTTGCCCTGACAGAGGATTCCTTTACCGTGACCCGGGTGCAGTGGCACCACTTTGCCAAGCGCGGCACCCGCCCGGTGTCGCTGCTGGCGGTGACGTATGAGGGCGTTTTGCAGGTGACGGACCCCGAGGCGTTCCGGAACCTGCTGTGTCAGGGCATGGGCCGGGGCAAAGCCTACGGCCTTGGCCTGCTGACAGTGATGCGTGGAGGATAAGACCATGGCGGAGATGCCGGGCATGATCCGGCCAGACCTGCAGGCGCTGCCGCAGGTGCGGGACCGGATGACCTTTTTGTACCTCGAACACTGTACCCTTGGCCGACAGGATGGAGCCATCACGGTCACGGACGAAAAAGGGGTGGTTCAGATCCCGGCAGCGGGCATTTCCGTCCTGCTGCTGGGGCCGGGCACCCGTGTGACTCACCGTGCCATGGAGCTGATGGGCGACACGGGCGTGGGCGCTGTCTGGGTGGGCGAGCACGGTGTGCGTTACTACGCCCATGGCCGCCCGCTGACCACCCACTCCCGGATGCTGCTGCGACAGGCAGAACTGGTGACCAACACCCGGAAGCATCTGGAAGTGGTGCGCAAGATGTACCAGCTCCGTTTCCCGGAGGAAGATGTCTCCAAGCTGACCATGCAGCAGCTGCGGGGCCGGGAGGGCAGCCGGGTGCGGCAGGTATACCGCAAAGCTTCCAAGGATACCGGCGTTCCGTGGAGCGGCCGACTGTACCGCCCGGAGGATTTTGCATCGGGCGATGCAGTCAATCAGGCGCTTTCGGCTGGGCACGCCTGTCTGTACGGGCTGGCCCATGCGGTCATTGTGGCGCTGGGCTGCGCCCCGGGTCTTGGCTTTGTGCATGTGGGGCACGAGTGCTCTTTTGTCTACGATATCGCAGACCTGTACAAGGCGGAGGTGACCATTCCCATCGCCTTTGAGGTGGCAGCGCAGGCCCCGGAAGACCTGCCCACTGTAGTCCGCCGCCGGGTGCGGGATGCCATGGTGGAACATCACATTCTGGAGCGCATGGTGCACGATATCCGGTATCTGCTCCTGACGAAAGAGGAGCAGAGCGAGGCGGAAGAAGCGGTCTACCTCTGGGACAATCAATTGGGCACCGTCGCCAATGGCATCAACTATTTTGATCAGGAAGCGGGGGATGGGCCATCGTAGTGCTGACCATGACCAACTGCCCGCCCCGGCTGCGGGGCGACCTGTCCAAGTGGCTGTGCGAGATCAACACGGGCGTTTATGTGGGGAACGTGAGCAGCCGCGTGCGGGACGCTCTGTGGGACCGGGTGTGCCAGAACCTGAAAAACGGGCAGGCGACGCTGGTGTTCACCACGGCAGGCGAACAGCGGATGGATTTCCGCACCCACAACACCACCTGGGAGGCCGTTGATTTTGACGGAATCAAGCTGATGCGTCGGCCTCTGCCGCAGGCTGAACAAAATCAGATCGACCTGAAACCCGGGTTCAGCAAGGCTGCACAGCAGCAGTATGCCCGCCGGGCAGGCAAGCCTCGCACCCCGAAAAAAGAAACCTACACGGTCATTGATCTGGAGACCACAGGCCTGCAGGCAGCGTCCGATGCGATCATTGAGTATGGAGCCCTGCGGGTCCGGGATGGAGTCCCGGCGGAGGAACTGAGCCTCCTTGCCCGGTGCGGGACACCGCTGCCCGCCGTCATCACAGAGCTGACCGGCCTCCGGGATGAGGACTTACAGCAGGGGATGGAAGAACGGGCTGCACTGGAACAGTTTCTGGCGTTTATCGGGAACGACCCGCTCGTCGGGCATAACATTTCGTTTGATATGGAGTTTCTCCGGGCAGCCTGCCGACGGCAGGGGCTCCCCGCCCCAGCCAGCCACTGCACCGACCTGATGCAGCTGGCCCGCCGCAGGCTTTCCCGAGTACCAAACTACAAACTTCTGACATTGGCGCAGCATTTCCAGCTGGCAGATAAAGTAGAGCACCGCGCCCTGCCGGACTGCCGTCTGGTGCAGCAGGTCTATTGCAAACTGAATGAACCAGGTGTAAAATAATTGCGGAAGCGACGCATCTACGGGATCTTTTTGGTCTTTTCCCCGCATACGCGGGGGTGATCCCATCAACGACGCTGGCCCCAAAAAGCAACAATGCTTTTCCCCGCATACGCGGGGGTGATCCCAATGCAGGAGGTAAAACTGCAAGGCTTACGAGACTTTTCCCCGCATACGCGGGGGTGATCCTCAAGCGGCCCCCCTGCCAAGGGGAACGAGGGGCTTTTCCCCGCATACGCGGGGGTGATCCTCTCTGCCGGGTCAGCAGTCCAAATACTCCACTCTTTTCCCCGCATACGCGGGGGTGATCCCCCGGGCGGGGGATTTTCTGCCAACATCAACGACTTTTCCCCGCATACGCGGGGGTGATCCCGTCGCTGCGGCAGGCTTGCAGTGCAGCACAGACTTTTCCCCGCATACGCGGGGGTGATCCCCACATCAGGGACCACCCGACAAGGGTAAATACCTTTTCCCCGCATACGCGGGGGTGATCCCACCCTCAGCCCTCTTGACATCTTTCCAGACGGCTTTTCCCCGCATACGCGGGGGTGATCCTTACAACTTCTTTTTGTTTTCTCCATAAGGATTCTTTTCCCCGCATACGCGGGGGTGATCCCTCGATTTTTTGCCCGGTTTTTTCGGTGACATTCTTTTCCCCGCATACGCGGGGGTGATCCTTCCAAAAACAAATTTGGTTACTATAAGTGAGACTTTTCCCCGCATACGCGGGGGTGATCCTAACAATTAATGATGTTGCTGAAAATCCGATGACTTTTCCCCGCATACGCGGGGGTGATCCCAAGTAACGCTGCAACCGCCCCGGACAGGGGTTCTTTTCCCCGCATACGCGGGGGTGATCCCTTCTAATCGTGTAGCAGATTCCGTCGTACTCCCTTTTCCCCGCATACGCGGGGGTGATCCTTCTTTGCACCATGCCAACGTGTCCGCTCTCGACTTTTCCCCGCATACGCGGGGGTGATCCCAATACATCACAAACAGTGCGGTGGAATCCCGAACTTTTCCCCGCATACGCGGGGGTGATCCCCTTGCCGTCTGCCATCGAATCAAGCCGATCCTCTTTTCCCCGCATACGCGGGGGTGATCCTGAGCGCCAACGTCAGATCCCATAAGGTCTGCAACTTTTCCCCGCATACGCGGGGGTGATCCTGTCAGCAAACACAACAATAACCGCAAATAAGGCTTTTCCCCGCATACGCGGGGGTGATCCCCAAATCCATCAAGATGTTACCTCCAAATCTGACTTTTCCCCGCACACGCGGGGGTGATCCCCCAATCCTAGCGGCAAATCTTGGAGGAGCAAGCTTTTCCCCGCACACGCGGGGGTGATCCCTGTATAAAGCCGTTTTTCCAGATTTTTTCTTTCTTTTCCCCGCACACGCGGGGGTGATCCAGCGCCAGGAAGCGCCAGGAAAGGCAAAAGACGCTTTTCCCCGCACACGCGGGGGTGATCCCGCCGCTGTCCTGCTTTGGCACGCTTGGATTTTCTTTTCCCCGCACACGCGGGGGTGATCCCAGACCAGACAGCAGAGGAATCAGGGTGATGCCCTTTTCCCCGCACACGCGGGGGTGATCCCTCTGCATCAACTCGAAGGCATCACAAATGGTGCTTTTCCCCGCATACGCGGGGGTGATCCCTGGGTATTCGTCATCGGCAGTCTGTGCGCTTACTTTTCCCCGCATACGCGGGGGTGATCCGAAGATGCAGGTTGTCTACAACACCCGCCTTGGCTTTTCCCCGCATATGCGGGGGTGATCCCGTGCCCTTTGGTCAGTACAAGGTCAACGATAACTTTTCCCCGCATACGCGGGGGTGATCCCCTGATGAACTGCCTGCCGGTTTCTTTGAAGCTCTTTTCCCCGCATATGCGGGGGTGACCCAAATCAAACGTAACGGCTGGGGTGGACAGAACACCTTCTCCGACATACTCAGAATACTATTTTTTCTCCGCAAAGCAAAAGCAACGACCTTGTTCATTCAATCGAACCAGGTCACTGCTTTTTGAATGTGTGAAATTTTAACGATTTACAGTTGTGTTTTGCAACTTTTCCTGGAGCTCGGCTTGGATATCGGTGAGGCATTCCAACAAAAGGGGATTGAACGCGCCGCATTCCCTGTTCAGGATCATCCGCATGGCAGTCTCGTGGGAGAACGCCTTTTTGTAGCAGCGCTCACTGGTCGGGGCGTCGTACACATCGGCCAGGGAGACGATCTGCGCGCTGATGGGGATGTCATTGCCCTTGAGGCCGTCCGGATAGCCCCGGCCATCCCAGCGCTCATGGTGCCAGCGGGCGATGTCGTAGGCGGTTTGCAGCAGGGGCTCATCCTCAAAGTTTTCCAGCCGCCGCAGCATGTTGGTACCCTGCATACAGTGGGTCTTGATGACCTCGAACTCCTCTTTACTAGAAATCGTTTTCGGCTTCTGTGCAACAATTTTCTGCGGGGTGGGGTAAAATGGGCAAAAGATTGCAATAAAATCAAATATCTGGTATGATAAAAAGGCGTTTCGCATTGTATCTGTATAGGAGGGAAAAGCCATGCTGATTCCGGTTATTTTATTTATCATCGGCCTGCTCTGCCTGATCAAGGGCGGCGACTGGTTTGTGGATGGCGCTTCGGCGCTGGCCCGGCGGTTCCACCTGCCGGAGCTGCTCATTGGTGCCACGGTGGTGTCCATCGGCACCACCCTGCCCGAGGTGATGGTCTCCACCATGTCGGCGGTGTCCGGCCATGGTGAGATCGCCTACGGCAACGCCATTGGTTCTGTCATCTGCAACGCGGCGCTCATTGCGGCCATTACCATCGCCGTCCGCCCGGGCAAGGTGGACCGTAAGACGCTGGGGATGCCAGTGGCGTTCTTCTTTGCGGCGGCAGCCATCTACTGCGTGGCAGCCTACGGCTTTGGCAAGTTCACCCGGCCTATGGGCCTCATCATGCTGGCCCTGTTCGTGGCCTATATGGTGGCCAACGTGCTCCAGATGAAAAACGCCCCGGCGGGCGCTGAGGCCGAGGCCGAAGCAGAAGCTGTCGAGGAAGAAATGACCCTGACCAAAACGCTGGTGCTTCTGGTGGCGGGTGCCGTGCTCATCGCCGTGGGTGCCAACCTGCTGGTGGACAACGGTACCCTCATTGCCCAGGCGCTGGGCGTGCCCGAGTCCGTCATTGCACTGACCTTTGTGGCCCTGGGCACCTCGCTGCCCGAGCTGGTCACGGCCATCACGTCCCTCGTCAAGGGCTGCAGCGACCTCTCGCTGGGCAACATCGTGGGTGCCAACGTCTTCAATCTGGTGCTGGTCAGCGGCGCGTCCGTGACCATTGCGCCGTTCACCATCCCCCAGAGCTCCACCCTGTTTGGCATCAATTCCAGTCTGGTGCTGGACCTGCCCGTGATGCTGGCCGTCATGGTGCTCATGTGTGTCCCGGCGCTGGTGCGGGGCAAGCTCTCCCGGGTGCAGGGCGTGCTGCTGCTCTGCATCTATGCGGCGTTCTGCGCCATCCAGTTCACCATGTGAGCTGGGGCTGAAACGGAATCAAAACCACAAAAACGTCCCGCAGGGCCTGAACCCTGCGGGACGTTTTGTTGTATCATGACGAAATATTACTTTGAATAAGACTCCCAGCGGACAGAGGCGTCCAGCTGAGCGGGGGTCAGGTTGAACACGGCGTCAATGAGGTCGGTGCGGAACGTGGCGTTGCCGGTGCCGTGGGCAAGGCGGCGGGCCTCGGCCAGCTCTCCCGCAACCCCCATCGTCGCCGCCGCCGCGCAGGCCGCCGCAAAGGGCTGGCCGGGCATGGCCCCGCAGAACGCGCCCATGAGGGCGGTGAGCATACAGCCGCTGCCCGTGACGCGGGACATGGTGGCGCAGCCGTTGTGGAGCAGAATGGTTTCTTTGCCGTCCGTCAGCACGTCGATGGGGCCGGAAACGGCCACCACGGCCCCGGTCTGCACGGCCAGCGCTCTGGCAGAAGCCACGGTGCGGGGGAGGGTCTTCTCCGTGATCTGGTCGGCGTCGCTCACGTCCACGCCGCTGCCCGCCGCCCGGCGCTGGGCCAGAGCACGAATCTCCGACGCGTTGCCCCGGATGACCGCAAACTGCACGGCGTCCAGCAGCCGGGCCGATTCCGCCCGGCGGAGGCTGGTGTTGCCGGCGCCCACAGGGTCAAAGACCACGGGTTTGCCTGCCCGGTTGGCCGCCTGCCCGCCCAAAATCATGGACTCCACTTTGTCGATGGCGCCCAGATTGCACAGCAGAGCGCTGGCGGCGGCAGCGGTCTCCTGCACTTCCCGGATGTCCGAGGCCATGGTGGGGGAGCCGCCCACGGCCAGAAGGATGTTGGCGCAATCGTTGACGGTGACAAAGTTGGTGATGCAGTCCACCAGCGGGGCGCGGCGGTGCACCTGTTCCAGAGCAGAACCAAAGTTCATGGAGAAAAGCCTCCTTGTATTATAAAAAAGAAGAGGTCTTGCCGGGGTCAATAAAGCCCTCGCCGTACACTTCGCCCGCCTCCGTGACCATGACCATGCAGCCGGGGTCGATGCGGTAGGCGGCGGTGCGGATGCGGTAGACCTGGGGCCGGGCGCAGACGCAGAGGAGCATCTGCCGCTCGGTGTTGGTGTAGGTGCCAATGGCCTTGAGCATGGTGGAGCCGCGCTCGCACTCGCGGGAGATCTCGTCGGCGATCTCCTGCCCTTTTGTGGTGATGATGGTGAGCATCCTGCTGGAAGAGCTGCCGTACATGACCTTATCAATGACCAGCGAGGTGATGACCGTGGTGACGAGGCCGTACAGAACGGAATCCACCGTGCCGAACACGGGCCAGCCCAGCAGGATGACGACTAGATCAATGCCGCCCGTGACCGCCCCGATGGAGAGGTGGGGCCGCAGCACCTTGATGGACATGGTGAGGAAATCCGTGCCGCCGCTGGAAGAGCCCCGCATGTAGAGCAGGGCCAGCGCGAAGCCCCAGGTGACGCCTGCAAACAGGGCTGCCACCAGCGGGTCGCCGGTATAGCAGCCCACCCGGGCAAAGACGATATCCTGAAAAACGGTGCACCACACCATGCTCACCAGCGACTTTGCCAGAAAGGCCCGGCCCACAAAGCGGATGCTCAGGGCCACGAGAGGCAGGTTGAACACCAGTGTGGTGATGCCCACGGGCAGGTGCCACAGGTAGTTGACGATGAGGGCCAGGCCCGAGATGCCGCCGGGGGCAAAGTCTGAGCCGCGGGCAAAGTAGCAGATGCTGAGGGCATACAGGAACCCGGCGGCCAGATTGTACAGCTGGTCCACCACAAGGGTGCGCTTGTTCATAGAAATCGCCTCCCGGTATCAAAACAAAAAGAAATTACTGGATGGAAGCCGCCAGAGCGGGGATCTCGCTCAGATTCCCGATGTGGAAGCGGGCCGCGCTCTGGTCAAAGGGGAAGCGCTCGTCCCGCAGGGCGGCCACAAGGCCTCCGGCGGCCGCGCCCGCCTGCACGCCGTAGGTGGAGTCTTCCACGATAAGGCATTCCTCCGGGCGGCGGCCCAGCCGCGCCATGGTGTGGAGATAAATTTCAGGGTCGGGCTTGCTGGCTTCAAACTGCTCCCCGCTGACGATGACGGGGAAAAACTCCATCAGCCCGCACTCGCCCAGCACCTGCCGGATGTTGCTCATGGGGCTGGAGCTGGCCAGCGCCAGCTGCAAGCCCATGGCCCGCAGCTGCTCCAGCATGGGGCGGGCTTCCGGGCGGAGGATCTCGGGGAAGTGGATGGGTTCGTTTTCGTCGGCCTGCATCAGCTCTTTTTCAAACTCCGGGGTAAAGGGCACCCGGCAGAGCCTGGCCATAAAGCGGGGGTACTCCTGGCTGGACATGCCCACGGTGGGGTACATGCTCTCCAGAGTGACCCAGGGGTATTTTGTTTGCAGGTTGCGGGCCTGCATCCCGAGGTAGACGGGTTCACTGTCGATGAGCACACCGTCCATATCAAAGATCACGGCCCGGATGGGGGATGGCATGAGAACGCTCCTTTCTGGCGGCGGGTTCACCGCGGATGCTCCTGATGATAGGCCTTTTTCTCAGCGTACATTTTCTGATCCAGCTCATTGAGGAAACTCTCGGTGGAGCGGCCATTGTACCGGGCCAGTCCCATAGAGAACGAAAGCCTGAACGGAGCGGTTGTGGTCTGGTTGAAATGGCGCAGGCCATCCTCAATGGCGGCCCGGGTATCTTCCAGCATTTTGCCATTGCCGCGGCTCAACAGGATGACGAATTCATCGCCCGCCATCCGGATGGCAACAGCGTCCTCCGGCAGGGAGGCGGAAAGGATTTTGCCGATCTCCCGAATGGCCCGGTCGCCCATAGAGTGGCCGTAGCGGTCGTTGATCTTTTTGAAATCGTTCACGTCCATCATGATGCCGTACAGCTGGCGGGGGTTCGTCTTGTGAGCTTTCTCAAGATAGAAGTTCATGTATTTGCGGTTGAACAGGCCGGAAGTCTCGTCCACAAAGGTGTTGAAGTTTTGCAGCTGGATGTGGATGAAGACCATCGCGACCGCCACGGCCAGCCAGCCTGTGGACAGACCGTAGAATATGCCTTGGACGACGGTGCCCAGGATGCAGGGGACGACAAAATAGAACACCGGGAAAAACTCAATGGTAATGCCGGTCTGTTTGGAGCGGGTGACTCGATAAATACTCTCGGCAAAGTAAAGGAACAGCGTGGCATAAAGGAGAAAATTCAGCGGGCCGCGGGAGTAGACATTTTCTGCCGAGACGTGGAAGATGAGCCCGGTGCCGAACAGGTTGATGACCATGAGAAGCTGTACGAGGAGGAGCGGAATGCCCAGCGTCAGGATTTTCCGGTGCAGCCGCCGGGTGCTGCGGTAGATACGGAAATCCACGAACAGGCACCACAAAAAGCCCACTAAAACGGTGGAACCGGTGCAGAGGGTATTGGTAAGGACAACGAGCGTGTGACAGCCCCGGAACGGCTGCCCGTCAATGAGGAAACTGATGGTCTCGGTGACCAGCGCGACCAGCGTGACCGCCAACATTCCATCGTAAAGGACGGCACCGGTCTGTTTTGTCTCACTGTTCCGGACGCGGAGGAGGAACAGAAAGACCACAAGAATGATACCGGTTCCATTTGCGACCAGAATTTCCGGAATGTTCATGGGAAGCCTCCTTTCGCTGTCAGGGGATGAAATGTATGAAAAATCATTTCCTGATGCAAGGACTTTATCCGGTTGGAATTGCGGGATCGTATTCAGCCGGTCGAGTCGTTCAAGCTCCTTTCGGCGAAAACAGGACATACGATCAATCTTATTATATCATGAAAATGGAGCTTGCCAAGGGGAAGAGAAGCCGTGATGGCCCGGTTCGAGTCCTGTACCGTCCACCATGGAACGACATACATCCCGGTAGACATTCCTAATTCTCCAGGAACCGCACACTAAACAACAGCCCACTGGGCTGTTGTTTGCCACGCCTGCGGCGTGGCCGTGCTGTTCTCGTCCTGTACCGTCCACCACAAACAAAAAATCCTCAGACAAAAGTCTGAGGATTTTTGTGGTGGACGGTACAGGACTCGAACCTGAATTTATTCCAGATACTGCGGCAGATTCCAAGCACCTCGCAGCACACGGTGAATCTCCACAATCTTGTTTTCATCGTTGACTCGGTAAAACACCAAATATTGGTCAACGACCATCCTACGATAAGCAGGGTCAAGGTGGTAGACCTCGCACATTTTCGGGGTATCGCCTAATTTTGTGATCTTCTCCCGCATCTCTTTCAGCACCCGGCTGGCCGTTTTGGGATAAAAGCCTGAAAGATACCGGGTGATATCGTTCAGGTCCTGCACAGCAAGGGGCAGATATTTGATCTTATACGTCATACTGCTTGCCCAGCGTCTCCCATACGCTTTCGTGGTCTGCCCACTGCGTGTTGGGGTCAGCCGCCTGCTGTTTTGCCTTGGCAAGTGCCTCGGCAACATATCGCTGGTGCAGGAACTCCTCGTATTTGGCGTAGTCCTCGATATTGATGAGAACTGATTCTCCACGGCCATGATTCGTGATGATCACATGGTCATGATCTTTGAGCATCTCCGAAATTTCGGCGTAATGGTTGCGCAGATCCCGGGAAGGGCGAACGAATGTCTGCATCATACGAGACACCTCCTATCGAGATGATTGTATCACAAAATGACTACGAGTGCAAG
>ERZ1035006.2124-NODE-2124-length-11786-cov-14.679396_pt1 | contig 11786 bp, 7 predicted proteins | sample MGYA00520694_ERZ1035006 | MGnify/ENA primary metagenome ERZ1035006 (study PRJEB33766, sample SAMN09781746) | gut metagenome | biome: gut microbiome | host: Homo sapiens | place: Madagascar | study: EMG produced TPA metagenomics assembly of the PRJNA485056 data...
CTATTTATCCATATTTTACATTTTGTTTTATGCTTTATATTTCATCCAAACAAATTCATAGCCTTTCAAAACTGGATCTTTCACTTCTACAATTTCACCATTCACCAAATTTCTGAAAATGCCTTCTTCCTGCATCCACGCAGTCTGTTCACTTTCGCTGAAATTAAACAGTGCAATAAATCGTTCTCCCTTATACTCTCTGAGGATTCCTAAAATACTGTCATTGTGAACATCATAAGTATATACTTCTGCTTCCTGGGAAAAGACATTTTCCTGTCTTCGGATCTGTTCCAATCGGTTCAACATCTGAAACAATTGTCCCTGTACAGTAGAAAGATCTTTTCTCTTATCCGCGAGTTCCCACAGGAATGCTCCTCTGTGGAGATAACGTGAATCAGATGCTTTTTCAGCATCTTCTTTATAGCTGTAATCATTTACCTGTCCCAACTCATCCCCGCTGTAAAGCATTGGGATTCCTGACTGTGTCAGCATGTAAGCATGGAGCATGAGATCTTCCTGGATTGCCGTCTGCATTTTTTCTGCATTTCCTTCAAATCCCGCTGCTTCAATTCCACACATGGATGCTGTTGTTCCACAAAATCGTGCATCTTGAGTTACAGGATCATCGTTATATAGTTCTCCACGACTGATGCTGTCTGCTATCTTTCCTGTAAAATAATCATTGAGGTAACGCTTGTGGGAAGGCTCTTCCATTCCCCATTGCTTCATGGTATCAAAATCAAGACCCCACCCGATATCATCGTGACAACGAAGGTAATTCAAAAATGTATATTGCTTTGGCAGACGGCTAACTATATCCATCTGTTTCTTCAAAAGCCGGATATCTCTTGTCGCAATACTATTCCAGGTCGTCGCCATTGTTGTAACATTATAGAGCATATGACATTCCGGTTTTTCAACTGTACCAAAGTACGGCACCACCTTTTCCGGCTCCATGACAACTTCTCCGAGAAGTATCACACTTGGGCAGACAATTTCTGCAATCATACGCATCATTCTGACAATCGTATGTACTTCTTTCAGATTACGGCAACTTGTTCCAAGTTCTTTCCAGATATAAGGAACTGCATCGATACGGATAATATCCATTCCCTGATTCGCAAGAAAAAGGAAGTTATACATCATTTCATTAAATACTCTTGGATTACGGTAATTTAAATCCCACTGATATGGATAAAACGTCGTAAGCACATAATGCCCGATTTCCGGAAGCCATGTGAAATTTCCCGGTGCAGTTGTAGGAAATACCTGTGGAACAGTTTCTTCGTATCTCGCCGGAATATCACCGTTATCATAGAAGAAATATCGGCTCATGTATTCTCCTTCGCCTGCTCGTGCACGTTTTGCCCACTCATGTTCCTCAGAAGTATGATTCATCACGAAATCCATGCATACATTCATACCATTTTCATGACATTTTTCTGTCAATCTAGCAAGATCTTTCATTGTACCGAGATCCGGTCTTACTTTCCGAAAATCTGCCACGGCATATCCGCCGTCTGATTTTCCTTTCGGAGTATCCAGAAAAGGCATAAGATGAAGACAATTTACATTACACTCTTTCAGATAAGCTAACTTTTTTTCTACACCTTTCAGATTACCGGCAAAGTTGTCAATGTACAACATCATGCCAAGCATTTCTTTTTCCTTAAACCAGTCAGGATTCTTTTCTTTCTTAATATCTCTTTTTTTCAACTCCGTGCTACGCTTCAAGTAGTAATCATGCATCTGCTCACAAAGTTCTGCATACATTGCATCATTTCCATACAACTCCATGTAAAGCCAGCGTAATTCATCCTGATGTTTTTCCATACGCTGTGCAAAGATTTTTTCTGTATTATTCACATTCCTCACCATTTTCTGTTCCATCGTCAACCAATTTATTTTACTCTTTCACAAAACAATACTGATATGCCTGATATTCGCCCGGCTCTATCGGAAGCGGCATGCCACCATACATAAGTGCAGCTCCGGTGTATCTTTTTCCACTCTTTTCTTCTCGATATACAGCTGTTTCTTCAAGCCCTTGAAGTTTTACATAATTTACTGTCATATTTCCATGAATCACCTGCATAACTATATTTAAAAGAACTTTACTTTGTTCTTTCTCATCTGTATGTACAAACTCCCATGCGCAGATTTCTTCTGTTGTCGGATTTGAAAGACGATAGTACAATCCGTTCTGAATGATCGGCGCATAGCTCTTATATTCTGCAATTTGCTCTCTGATCTCCTGCTTTTCTTCTTCAGAAAGTTTCATAAGATTCAGCTCATACCCAAAAGTTCCGGACATTGCAACAACACCTCTTGTATGAAGTGGGGTCTTTCTTCCCGTCTGATGATTCGGCACTGCTGACACGTGAGAGCCTACTACTGACACCGGATATCCAAAGGATGTTCCATACTGGATCCGTAGTCTGTCAATTGCATCCGTATTATCACTGCACCATATCTGCGGAGTGTAATACATCATACCGGCATCAAATCTTCCACCTCCACCGCTGCAACCTTCGATCAGCAGATTCGGATATCTCTGCACAAGACGTTCCAGAAAATCATATAGTCCCAATACATAATCATGTAACACTCTTCCCTGATCTCTTGTTACAGAAGAATAAACATCCATCAGGCTTCGATTCATGTCCCATTTTACATATTCGATATTTCCCTGATCCAGTACCTTGCAAATCTGATCATAAATTGCATCTACAACTTCTTTTCTTGAAAAATCCAATACAAGCTGGTTTCTGCTTCTGACCGGATTTCTGCCCGGAACCGTCAATGCCCAGTCCGGATGTTTCCGATAAAGATCACTGTCTTCTGAAACCATTTCCGGCTCGATCCAGATACCAAACTTCACACCCAGATCATTAATCCTCTTGATCAGATTTCCAAGTGTGCCACCAAGTTTCTTCTCATTCACAAACCAGTCACCCAGTCCGCTATTATCATCATCACGTTTTCCAAACCAGCCGTCATCCATAACAAGCATGTCAATATCGACTTCCTTCGCCGCTTTGGCAAGCTCATAGATTGTATCTCCGGTAAAATCGAAATAAGCTGCTTCCCAGCTATTGATCAAGATTGGACGGATTTCTTCTTTATATTTGCCTCTGCAGATATGTTGTCTGATACAATGATGCAGATTCTGAGACAAACGATTCATTCCTTCTGCGGAATAGGACAAAATCACTTCCGGAGCCTGGAACATTTCTCCTCTTTCCAACGGATAACGAAAAGCTTCTTCCTGAAGTCCCAGCATCATTCTTGTCTGGTTTAACTGATCTTTCAACACTTCTCCCTGGAAACATCCACTGTATACAAAGGACATTGCATAACAATTTCCTTTGTCTTCTGTCGTTTCTTTTTCTGCAAGGATCATCATCGGATTGTACTGATGACTGGAGGTTCCTCTGACACTTCCGATTTTCTGTGTTCCATGCACAACCGGAACTCTCTGAACATTTCGCTCCATCGCATGTCTACCATAAAATGTTAGAAGCTCATAATCTCCGTAAAGAAAATCCAGACTTGCTGACTCAATTTTGTTTAAATAGATTTTGCCACTGCTTTCATTTTTCACACACACACTTCTTGTAATAATATCCTGTGCAGGAAGCACTCCATAAAGAAGCACCACCTTAACTCCTGTCACCGGATCTTCCATTAAGATTTCCAGTGTCTGTGCTTCCTTATCACTTGCATAAACTGCCGGAAGTCCTTCCAGATTATATTTTCCATCACGGATTGTATGACTCTTGTAACGAAGGTCACAGCTCATACTTCCATCTGCATTTTCTACTGCAAATGCTGTACTTCTAAAATCCCCGTTCCCGTAACAAGGAAATTCCTGTGGAAGTGTATCCATTGAATACGTACGATCTTCTCCTGCATCATATGGATTTCCTGAAAATCCCCTGTCATAATATGTCAGAAGATAGTCCATACATCCATCGGTTTTCTTCCCGTAATATAGATGTAACAAAAATCCATAACGATCCACCTGCATCTGATATGTTGTATTTTTTGTCTGTAAAGTAAATATTCTGTCTTTCTCGCAATATATAATTCCCATATCTAAATACCCCTAATTTCTATTTTAGCGAAGCAAGATTTGCATTACTGTCTGTTCTCGCTTCGCTATCTTTTACTTTTTATTATTTCACTGCTCCATTAACAACTCCGTTAAGGATATGCTTCTGACAGATCAGATAGAAGATCAGAATCGGAAGCAATGCCAACAGATAGGAGGCAAATGCCAGATTATAGTTTGTTCCAAACTGTGTCTGGAAGTTTAGCTGTGCCAGTGGAAGTGTATTTCCGCTTCCTGAGCCTGACATAATTACAAGTGGTGTCATAACATCGTTCCATGTACCAAGTGCTGTCAGAACTGCAACTGTCGCATGCATTGGTTTCATGATCGGGAAAACAATCTTCCAATATGTTTTCCATGTACTCGCACCATCCACACAGGCTGCTTCTTCCAATGCCAACGGGATATTTGTAAGATATCCGGAATAAAGCAGTACATTCATCGGCATATAGAATACAACATACAGAATAATAACTCCTGCTCTGTTTGCCAGTCCCATCTGTGCCGTCTGTTTTACAACAGGCATCATCAGAATTGCAAATGGAACAAACATTCCGCTGACAACATAGAAATAAATGAATTTGTAAAATTTACTCTTCTTATTTCTTCCGATTGCATACCCCAACAGTGAATGAATCAGAATTGAAAGGACAACTGTTACAAGTGTAATAAATACACTGTTTCCGAGAGAATGCCAGAAATCTGTCACTCTCATTGCCTCAGCAAAATTATCAAGGCTCAAATGACTTGGCAAGGAAAGGATTCCACTGATACTATTCGTCATCTCAGAAGGCTTCTTCAGTGCAATTACGATTGTCATATACAGTGGAAAAGCAACCGTAATCAGACCAAGTAAAAGTAAAATCGTTACAGGCCAGTTTACTCGTTCTTTTATTTTCATTTTTTCCATTACAGCTGTTCCTCCTTTTTCCCTGTGATTGTCATCTGCAATACAGAAATTACAACAATAACAATAAAGAATATCACTGCGTTCGCACTCTGGAATCCAAACTGACCGCCACTCATACCATTGTTATAGATCAGATAAGAGATGGATTCTGTACTCTGTGCCGGACCTCCTTTGGTCAACGCCATGATCTGATCAAATACCATCAGGAAGTTTTTCACACAGAGTACCATATTTATGCTAAAGAATGGAATAATGAGAGGGAATGTCAGATGTCTGAACTTATTCCATCCTGTTGCACCGTCAATTGCTCCCGCTTCATAGACATCCTCCGGAACAGTCTGCAATCCGGAAATGTAAATGATAGTGTTCATCGCGATCGACTGCCATGCACATACGATTACAACTGCGATCCATGCCATCTTAGTACTGGACAGCATACTGGAAGAAAGTGTCTTGCTTCCAAGCATTTCTCCGAAAGCTGGAAGAATGTATGTAAAAAAGTAATTGAAAATGTATCCTACAACCAACGCTCCGAGAACATTTGGAATAAAGTAGGCACCACGAAACGCACTCTTGAATTTAATCTTACTATTCAGTCCAAGTGCAAGGATCAAACTGATTACATTTGTCACAATCGTAGCTACAATTGCAAGTTTAAATGTAAACAGATAAGAACCTCCGACTCTGCTGTCTGTAAAAAGATCCTGATAATTTCTAAGTCCTACCCAGTCAAAGCTTCCATAACCTTTGAAATTCGTAAAACTGTAAATCACACCTTTGATCAGTGGCAATGTATTAAAACAGAAAAACAGTGCCACGATCGGAATTGTTATCAGAAGAAAGGTCATTTTTCTTCCACTCATTGATTTCTTTCCCATGCTTGAATCCCCTTCCTTAATCTTCGTCCGCATGCTCTTTCTCATAATCTTCCACTTTGCGGATGATATCACGGTTATATCTCTTCCAGTCTGTATCAAACTTTGTTAAGAATGCATCCACATCCCCTTTCATAAGAAATGTCTGGATCTGTGCATCAACTGACATCTCTGAAGGATAGTAATGATCCTGGTAATCTGCCATTCTTCCTTCTTCTATGAAAGATTTCACTCCATCAAGTGTTGAAGCAAGTTCAAAATCTCCTTCCTTACAAGGAACCGCTTTCTGTTCATCCAGATAACTCTGTACATTTTCATCTTTCAAAAGGAAATTAAGCACTTCATACGCTGCCTCTTTATTCTCGCAGTCTTTCATAACACTGAACTGAAGATCCACACCGGAGTTCAGCTTATTCTCTGATGCGTCATTATTGGCCGGCATTACAAAGGAATCGATATCCATATCCGGATTTACTGTATGAATCTGTGGGATTGCATAACTTCCGATCGTGTACATTGCAGATTCTCCGTTTGCAAATGCTGTACAAGCTCCATTGTAATCATAGGCAAATGGATCTTTTGGCCCATAGGCAAGCAGTGCCTGTGTCTTTTCTGCTACTTCTCTATATTCATCTGAAAATGTTGTCTCGCCTTTGTTCACCTGGCTGCAGACATCTGCCGGTGCAAGATCAACGGCGATCGCATTCCACGGTGCAAGACAAGTCCATGTATCTTTAAATCCAAAATACAATGGCTGGATTCCTTCACTCTGGATCTGTTCACAGAGGGCTATAAATTCATCCCAGGTTTCCGGAATTTCCCAGCCATATTCCTCAAACATTGCTCTGTTGTACAGAACTCCTGCTGCATTTGCCACATATGGAACGGCATACACGCCATCCTCCGGTACAAATTCAAGCGCTTTGTCTATATCCAGGTAAGCCTGTTTAATAGAGTCCAGACCTTCATAATCTGAAATATCCATCAACATATCAGAATCAATAAAGTTAGAGAAATTGACATCTCCACCGATTCCGATAATATCCGGAGCATCTTCTCTGATAAAACGTGTTTTAAGTACTGTCATTGCATCATTCGGAGATTCAATCGTCAAATGAATATCGTCATGAGTTGCATTGAATTCTTCTTCAATCTTTTCAAAGGTTTTTACTGCCTCCGGTTTATACTGCACAAGCTCGATTTCTATCTTCCCGCTGTTTTCACTCTTCTGTCCGCAGCCTCCAAGTATCATTGCCGAAGTCATACAAAGCATCAATCCCATGCAAATGATTCGATTGCTCTTCTTATACATTTCCTTACTCCTTCCTTCTACCATACACCTTTCATTTTGACACATTCCGGAATGTTTTTGTCATTTCACTTAGGTCATCTATTTGATAATCATATTCTAACATATCTTTATGCCACTATAAATATCAGAGTTTTTTAAGTTTTATAGCAAAATGCAATTTTTCTATTCATATATTGAAGTCATCTAGCATTTTGATATATAATGACACTAGAGGTGATTTATATGAGTGATTTACTTTTTTCCGTATTTCCAAATGAAAATTTTGTTGATCTGGGATTATATCAATATGGATGGGAACAATGTGCACCGGCTCACTCGTTCGGTCCCGCAGCAAGAAATCATTACATTTTCCATTATGTGATTTCCGGAACAGGAACATTACTTGCAGATGACGAGCATGGAAACACGACCGAGTGGCAAGTAAAAAGTGGACAAGGCTTCATGCTTTTTCCGGGACAAGTCAATACTTATATTGCTGATTCCACGCTTCCGTGGGAATACACGTGGGTAGAATTCGACGGTCTTCGGGCCCGCGAGATTGTCACAACCGCAGGTCTGAGCCTGAATCACCCCGTTTATCATGCAAGTTCAAAGGAACTTCGCAACCAGATGATGGAAGAAATGCTTTATCTGAGCCGTCATCCCGAAGAATCTCCGTTTCATCTAATTGGACATCTCTATCTGTTTTTGGATTATTTTATGCGTTCTGCCGCAACAGTTCATGTGAAGCAAAACGGAAGCATCCGGAATTTTTATATTAAAGAAGCTCTTTCGTACATTGAACAGAATTTTCAGAATGATATTTCTGTAGAAGATATTTCCGCGTTCTGCGGATTGAATCGAAGTTATTTCGGAAAGATTTTTCACGATACGATTGGACGTTCTCCACAAGAATTCCTGATCAGTTATCGTATGACTAAGGCTGCAGAACTTTTGAAGATCACTTCACTGTCAATTGCAGATATTGGGAATGCCGTAGGGTATCCGAATCAGCTGCATTTTTCACGTGCATTCAAAAATGTCTATGGGATGTCACCAAGGAATTGGAGAATTGAAAATAAAATAGAATAAAATATGATTTTCTTAAAATATAATTCAACAACATAGGGACAGTGGAAAAAACCACTGTCCCTATGTTTCTCTACAATTCTGTCAAAGACTCAAAAACTATATCAAGTTCTCATTGCTCCATCAACAGATAGAATCTCTCCTGTTACATAAGAGGCCAGATCACTTGCCAGATAAAGGAATGCATTTGCAATATCCTCAGATTCTCCGATACGACGAAGAGGGATTGCATTTATCATTGGCTGGATCACTTCATCCGGAAGTGCGGCAACCATATCTGTCTTTGTAATTCCTGGTGCTACTGCATTTACACGAATGTTAAATGGTCCAAGTTCTCTTGCCAGTGACCATGTCAGACCATTTACAGCATATTTGCTTGCCGGATAAGCTACTCCACCCGGCTGTCCGCAGATGCTGACCATAGAGCTTGTATTTAAAATAACTCCACCGCCCTGTTCTTTCATAACTGCAACTGTCGGCATGACACCATTCATAACCGCATTTACATTCAGCTGCATCACCTGGTCAAATCTTTCAGATGTGTAACTGTCAATTGGTGTGCTATCAGAGATTCCTGCGTTATTTACAAGAATATCGATTCTTCCAAACTCTTCTTTAATCTTGTTGATTTCTTCTGTAACAGCTTGTGCATTGCACAGATCTGGGCATGCTCCGCTTACTTCCCATGCCGGATTCTCTTCTTTTAAAGAAGCGAGTGCCTTATCAACTGTCTCCTGTCTGGAGCCGAACAATACAACTTTCGCTCCATTTTCAAGAAATTTTTTCACTGTTGCGTATCCGATTCCACGGGTTCCGCCTGTAACTACCGCTACTTTATCCTTCAATAATTCCATTATTAAAGTCCTCCTCTTTCATTCTAGATAAAATCATGCAAATGTATCTGTTATTAAAGACCCAGTTTTTCTTCCAGTTCTTTCTTGATATCATATGCGCTGAACTGCATCGGAATTTCATAATCTTCCTCCGGGCTGTGCTGTGGATTCCATACCTGTGCATAGAATGGATTTTCTTTCGCCATCTTCGGATATGCCCAGGAATTCTTCATACATTCCGGACACCAGTGACCACCGTGAAGAACTGCATTGACAGACATTTTGAACTTATGTCCAGACGCACACTTCCACTCAACCGGTGTATAAATATCTCCTGCATGGTCTTCTTCATAAGAACCTCCACGGAACTTCGCTGCCTTCTCAAGATCAGTTGCATCCAGATTCTCAATTCCCTTTTCTTCGTCATAACCATGATCCAGCGGTCTTTCCGGTTCTTCTGCCGGATGGTAAAGTTCAAATGGTTTCGCATTCTGCTTTTCTTCCAGAGAACCGAAGAATGCCTTGATCCAATCCATCTCCATGTTCTCTTCCATCCAAATAGTTCCAGTCTTCTTCGCTGCGATTTCTTTATTGTGTGCATGCATTGCTTCAGCTGTCGGCATCATAGCTGCGATCATTGGGTTTGCCATCATTCTTTTCATCTCATTCTTTACAGCGCCCCAGTAAATCTTAGCCGGCATCTGACGGAAATGAAGCTGCTCTTCCAGTTTGTCAGCATCCAGGTAATACTGTCCGTGGAAGTTGAATCTTGCCACATCCTGCGGATCATAAACATCTTCATATTTGATTCCCATTGGTTCCAGTGAAAGTCCTGCCATCTCCCAGGTTGCCAGTCGGTAGTCCTTACCGGAACTTAAATTATATGCTTTACGCCAGAAGCTCTCATCCACCCAGTCTTCGCAAAGGTTTGCCATACAGATACCTGAATCAAGTGCTGTACTCCACTCCAGTACGTTGTTTGCCGGCTGATGGAATACGATTGGCTCTTCTCCTGCACCTTCTGCGCTTGGATGCTGTCCTGTCTGACGGATGGATACCCAGTATTTCAGTCCACTTTCAAAGACTGCTGCCTCTGAAAATACTTTTGATACTGCATAGTAATCATGGATAGACGGGTTCATTGGGTCTCCGATTCGTCCAAACTGTACCGGATCAAGTCTGCTTCCTGTCATTGCAACTGTTCCGACATATGCGAAATGTACTTTGTCCGGATCCGGCTGTTCTTTGATTGCCTTGATGATATTCAATGTAGAACCGATATTTGTATACAATGTCTTCTCCGGATATTTATCAGCTGCTGGAGATACCATTGCACCGATATGGAGTACATAATCTGCTCCGTCTACACATTTCTTGATTGTGTCGTAATCTGCCATATCTCCCCAGACAACTTCCAGTGACGGACACATATATTTCTTCAGAAGCTGACGGTTTTTCTCTGACGGTCTTGCAAGGATTCTTGTCTTGAAACGGTTGTTTCTGGATAAGAGCTGTTTCATTGTCTCCTGTCCCATTGTTCCTGTTGCACCTGTGATAAATATGACTTTTTTCGGCTTGCTCACATACTTATGCTCTTCCTCTTTATCAAAGTTAAGTGCTGCGTCAAATGCTTCTCTTACTGCGTTAAGTGCACGTCTTGCCATTCCGGCATCACCAATCTCGTAGTAGCCGATCTCAAGATCGTTACACATCTTTTCTAATGCACTTCCGTCACGTTTTCTTGCTCCGACAGCCATTACTGCGTAATCACATGGGAATTCAACTTTTTCTCCATCTTTTTCACCAATGACCTTGCCATCCTGGATTTCTGTTACTTTCACTTCTGTTACCGGAGTGATTCCATCCTGATAAATCTGCTCTGTCACACAGATTTTTCTTGTGCTTCCCATATCTGCACAGAATTCTTTCATCATCTCAAGAACTGTAACTTTAGCACCTTTTTCTGAAAGATACTCTGCAACTTCCATGCCGACCATTCCGCCACCGATAACTACAACATTTCCTTCTGCCTTTGCTTCGCCGTCAAGAACTGCATGTGAATCTACAACAAATGCTTTATCATTTCCCGGAATTGGAGGCACGATCGGTGCTGCACCGATTGCATTGATAAATGTATGTGGTTTGATCTCTGCAATCATTTCCGGAGTTACCTTTGTATTCATACGAATGTCAACACCAAGGCGTTTTGCTTTCTCTGCCATAGACAGAACTGCTGCTTTCATCTCTGCTTTTCTCGGAGCTTCTCCTGCTGTCAGGAACTGGCCGCCAAGTGTATCTGTTGCCTCACAAAGAATCGGATTATGCCCTCTCTTCTTCAGAATGATAGCCGCTTCAAGTCCACCGATTCCACCTCCGGCGATCAGAACTGTCTCTGGTTTTTCTGCCGGAATGAGTTCACATTCTTTCTCTCTTCCGACTGCCGGGTTACGAAGACAAGTGATGCACGGAGAATCTTTGCTCTCAAATCCATCATAGCATCCCTGATTACATCCAACACAGTAGTCGATTTCTTCTGTATTTCCAGCTTCTGCCTTGTTACAGAAATCAGGATCTACAAGCTGTCCACGTCCGATCACAACCATATCTACCTTATCATCTTCCAGAATCTGTTCTGCAAGCTGTGGTGTGTTGATTCTTCCGACACCGATTGTCA
>ERZ1035006.2125-NODE-2125-length-11782-cov-5.291549_pt1 | contig 11782 bp, 9 predicted proteins | sample MGYA00520694_ERZ1035006 | MGnify/ENA primary metagenome ERZ1035006 (study PRJEB33766, sample SAMN09781746) | gut metagenome | biome: gut microbiome | host: Homo sapiens | place: Madagascar | study: EMG produced TPA metagenomics assembly of the PRJNA485056 data...
GGGTGGATCGCCCCGATGTGATGCCTGTGAAGATCGCTCGGGACAAGTGGTGATTGCTACTTGTCGGACAGTCGTCGATGAATCAGGAAAACAGTACCGCAAGGGCTGTTCAATACTAGAAGCCACTCATTTCAATGAGGGGTAGATCACAATCAGCAAGGATCTTCGTTTGATGAGCTCGGGCCCGCGCGCCGGTTGGATGGAAATCAATCTGCCGGCCCTGTCTCCGGGATCGTCCATTATGCCCGGCAAGATCAACCCGACTGTGCCCGAAATGGTGATTCAAATTGCGCACCAAGTCTGCGGTAACGATGTAGCGATTTCGATGGCCATCGACGAAGGCGAACTCGATCTTAACGTTTGGGACTCGACCTTCTACAAGTGCCTGTTTGAAAGCCTGCAGTTGGTGGGCGAAGAGCTGCCGTTTTTGCGCAATCATTGCGTTGACGGCATCACCGCCAATGTCGAGCGTTGCAAGTTTGAGGCCGAAAGTTCCATTGCCTTGTCCACCGTCGTGGCGGCAACCTTCGGTTACCCGGAAGGCGTGCGTGTGGCACATTACTGCGAAAGCCATCAGTGCACGGTTAAAGAAGCTGTTGTCGCTCTTGGATTGATGACTCAAGAGCAAGCCGAAATCTTGGTCGATCCGATTCTGATGACCGATCCGCAAAAGATGGCGCCGATTGTGGCGAAGTTTAAGAAAGAACTCGGCATTCTGATCTGACGCATCCAGTAAACTTTTGAGCGCGCCGGTATGGCAACCTTTTTTGGTTGCGGTGCCGGCGTTTTTGTCCGAACGTTGATCGATGTTGCAGGAACTTTCTCGCAATACCCAAGTGGTTTGTTTCGAAAGCGGATCTGTCGCGCACTGCAAAGAATGCATTTTCGTTATAGATGTGCCTTGTTGACGGGCATCGAGCGCGAAATTTTTTGTAAATTGTCCAATAGCACTTGACTTTGGGTGTTAAAATCTTTCGGTTTATTGTCGTACTCAAGGGTTTGCGCCCTTTTTTCTCGTGACGATTTCCCGTACCCTTCTTTCTTTTGCGATGACGCTCTCGATCTTTGTCGCCTCTTGGACGGCAGGCTCCGTTGCGTCTGCGGCAGACGTGGCCAGCATGAGCCCGAGAAGCGGTGTGGCTGCTACGGAAGACAGTACGGCAAAGCCCGCCAAGAAAGTGCGAGTGGCCAAAAAGCGTTTGCGCCGTTCGCTTTCCGTAGCCTCTTTGGCGGGGCTTCGCGAAACCCCCGATCCTTTGGAATTGTCGAGCTCCGTTGCTTACATGATGGATCAGGATACGGGCGAAGTCTATTTTGAGAAAAACGGCAACGTTCAATTGCCCATTGCTTCCGTTACCAAGTTGATGACCGCTTTGGTCATTGCCGAAAGCGAACTGCCGCTTAAAGCCAAGCTCAAGGTGACGCGCGCCGATTATGTGAAAAGTACGGCCGAAAGTAAACTCAGAGCCGGCATGGTGATGACGCGCGAAGATGCGCTTCGCGCAGCTTTGATGAGTTCGGATAATCGTGCCGCACACATGCTCGCCAGAACGTATCCCGGCGGAATCAAAGTCTTTGTCGCCAAGATGAACGAAACCGCGCGCGAGCTTGGCATGACGCAGTCCGTTTTTGCCGATCCGACGGGGTTGTCCAACGATAACGTTTCGACAGCGCACGACTTGGCGCTGTTGGCTAGCCGCGTGCACGAGTTTGACGTTTTGTCTCGCGTTTCCACCGCTCCGACCGCTTTGGTCAATACCGGTAACGCCAAGATTCGCCTGACGACCACCAATCGCTTGATTGGGGATCCCCGCTGGAAAGTGGGCTTGCAAAAGACCGGTTATACCCGTGCGGCAGGCCGCTGTATGGTAGTGCAAAGCGAATTTGCCGGGCACCGCGTCGTGATGGTGGTGTTGGATTCCGTCACCAACGCCAAGCGTGCTGACGACATGTATCGCATGCGCCGTTGGTTGGAAGAAGAAACGCGCTTTCAAAAGCAGTTTGCGCAAATCAGCCCCTACGAGCTTCTCTAATTTTTCCTGACTTTGGGATACGTCAAAACATCCCGCTTTCGATTCCGATTTCCGTCGATTTCGATCCCTATAATCGTTTGTAAGAGCCGTCTCGATTCCCTTAAGAGACGGTCACGGGCATTTGCGCCCTTTCAATTCGACGAGGAAGAGAATGAAAAAAATCGGGATAGTGGTTGGTCACCACGACGAGCGTGCTTTGGCAGTCAAAGCCGCCATTTTGGCTAAGGACAGCACCGTTGAGGTGATTCTCGACGAAGAGCGTTTTCATGCCGACGATCCGGAATTTAAAAAGTCCGACTGCAAGATCAACAATTTCAATGCCGTAGAACGTTTGGCCGAACGCGGCGCACAAGTCATTGCTTTTAGCTGTGGGTGCCCGCACATGTTTTTTGCGGAACTGCAAACGGAAACGACGATTCCCTTGGTCGATCCGTGCAATATCTTGGGCGATCTTTGGTCGGTCGAAGATTACGCCAAGCGCATTTTGGAAAAAGACGCCGCGCCCAAAGCCAAACCTTTTAAGGTGGGGTTGATCGGCGGTCTTGGACCTGCTGCTACGGTCGACTTGTACGACAAGATCGTGCGTGCCACGCCTGCGAAAAACGATCAGGAACACTTTAAGCTCGTGGTCGAACAAAACCCGCAGATTCCCGATCGCACCAAGGCGTTGTTAGAGGGCGGCGTCGATCCGACGCTTCCGATGTATCACTGCGCCAAGCGTTTGGAAAAAGACGGGTGCGATTGCTTGGTGATCCCTTGCAATACGGCGCACGCCTTCATTCCCGGCATCGAGCGTCACATTTCGATTCCCTTTATCAACATGCAGCAGGCCACGATGGATGAAATCAAGGCCAAGTTCGGCGACGATGCCCGCGTGGGCTTGATGGCCACGAGTGGTACGGTACGCACCGGCATCTATGGCGATAAGGCTAAGGATATGGGTGTCGCGATGTTTGTGCCCGACGAAGTGCACCAAAAGCGCGTGATGGATGCCATTTACGGCCCTCAGGGCGCCAAGGCGGGCTACACCACGGGCGTGTGTTACGATGACTTGATGGCGGCGTCCGAATACCTGGTCAATACGTTTAATTGCAATGTCTTGATTTTGGGTTGCACGGAACTGCCTTTGATCTTCAAAGAGGGCGACACGAAGATTGCCGGCAAAGACGTCTTTATCATCGATCCGACTTCGGCCTTGGCACGCAAGGTGGTGAAGCTGGCCGAAACGACGATTGCCGAGCGCGGCGTTCGTTAATGCGCTAAAACTGCACAAATCAAAAAGCCGCGAAGGAAATCTCCGACGCGGCTTTTTCAATGAGCTGTCCTTAAATGATGTCGTTTTCGTCGACTTGCGCGCTGATCGCCTTGGCGGCGTCCATCAAGTGCTTGACCCATTCGGGCTTGTGCTGCATGTCGGTTTCGGAACTAATCGTCAAGGTGGCAATTGCCGCACCTTTTTTATCGCGCACGGCCGCACCGATACACTGGATGCCGAGTTCCAACTCTTCGCGATCTTCGGCCCAACCGAGTTCTTTGACGCGGTTAAGTTCCAAAATCAATTTTTCGGGCGTATGAATCGAGCGTTCGGTGCGCGGTGCCAATTTGCTTCGCGCGATGTAAGCCGAAACTTCTTCGGGCGAGCAATCGCACAGGAACAGCTTGCCGCCGCTGGTGCAATGAAGCGGTGCAACGGCACCCACGCGACGCGCCAGACGCACACCGGTTAGCGGTGCGTAGACGTGCTCGATATACATGATGTGATCGTCTCGACGCATGGCCAAATTGATGGTTTGGCCCGTGATTTCATGCAGAGTCTGCATGACGGGCAGAGCCTTTTCGCGAATTGTCAAACGATCGCGCACAAGGCCTCCGAGTTCCAAAAAGCTCAAACCCAAACGCCAGCCGCCGTTGCTGTCGCGCTCGACAAAGCCGTTTTCGGCCAAGTTCCACAACAGACGATGGGCGGTGGACGTGTGAATTTGGGTGGCTTCGGCAATTTCGTGCATTGTGTAAGGGGCTTTGCGCGAAGCTAAAAGTTCAAGAATGCGCTTGGTGCGCTCGAGAACCTGGACTTGTTTTAACTTGTCTTTGACTTCCATGGCAATCAATCTATCGATGTCGTTATAAAACTTTTTCAGTTAAGCGGCCGCGTTGCTTTGGGCATCGGGCTGACGCAATTGAGAAGCCACCACCTCGGCGATGTCGCGCACGGGTGTGGGGTCGGTCTTCGTGTCTTGGGCCTGCGCACTGTTAATCATCGTCATGCAGTGCGGACAGCTCACGACGATTTCATCGCCCCCTGCAGCTTTGAGTTCCTTTAAGCGAATCACGTTGATACGAGCCGGGCGATCCATAAAGATTTGTGCGCCGCCCGCGCCGCAACACGTGGCGTTGCATCCGCGCTTTTCGGTTTCTTTCATGGTTTTGCCCAATGCCGTCATGATTTCGCGCGGATCGCGCCCGATTTTGTTGTAGCGTGCCAAGTAGCAGGCGTCGTGTAACGTCACGCTCGCGGCATCTCCCTGTTCGGGCGAAATCTTGCCTTCCTTGATCAGGCGGGCAATGAGCTGCACGTGGCTGGTGACCGGCCACGTTGCATTTTCAAACTGCGGATATTCGTTTTTGAGCGTATTGAAGCAATGCGGGCAGGCCGTGACGATTTCGTCGAACCGATAGCGATTGATCGACTCGATGTTTTCGGCTGCCGCTATCTGGAATAAATACTCTTCGCCGGCGCGACGCGCAAAGTCGGCGTGACAACGTTCTTCACTCATCACGGCAAACTTGATGCCGGCGGCGCGGAAAATCTCCACCATGGCACGCGCAATTTTTTGTGCGCGGCGATCGTAGCTTGCCGAGCACCCGACCCAGTAGAGCACGTCGTATTTTTCACCGGGCTTGGCGCGCGGCACGTCGAGGTCTTGAGCCCACTTCAAACGCGAGCCCGGATCCATACCCCAGGGGTTGCCGACGCTTGAGGTGTTTTCAAGCGCTGTAGCCAAGCCTTCGGGGAAGTCGCCTTGCTCCAAGGCCAAATGGCGGCGCATCGAAACCACCAAATCGGGAATCGGAATCTGAGCCGGACATACTTTGGCGCAAGCGCCGCACGTGGTGCAGCTCCAAAGGGCCTCTTTGCCGACGATGCCGTCGATGAGTTCTTTGTCGGTATTGGCATTGCGCATGCGCGCCTGTAACGACAGGATGAAATTCTTGGGATCCAAAGGCGTGCCGGCTTTAACCGCCGGACATTCGTTGCGGCAGCGCCCGCACTCGGTGCAGCCGTCAAAGCGGATGCGATCGAGTTGGGAGAACTGCTCAAACTTGGAAATGCCGAACGTTTCCTGTTCTTCGATGTCTTCGATCTTGGCAATAGCGCCCATGGGGGCGGTCTTTTGCCAGAAAATCGACGTCGGCGTCTTGAAGATATGCCCGTAGAATGTGAGCGGCACGGCAGCCACAAAAAGCAATGCCGCAAGCCCGTGCACCACCCAAACATAAATGTGAAGGGTGCGAAGGAAGGGTTCCGAGGCGCCGGCAAAAAGCTGCGCGATCGTGTAACCCACAAAGCTCACGCTCGCCCATTCGGGGGCTTCGGCTGCCAAACGCAAAGCTTCCAACAAAAAGCCCGTCACGATGATAAAGGCCAAAGATCCCAGCATTACGGCAAAGCGACTGCTCGCTTCGACTTTAAAGTCGTGCTTGACAAAGCGGCGCCAAGCGTACCAGGCAATGGTCAAGAGACTCACAAGGCCTGCCAAATCCAAGACAAACTTGTAGACGAGATAGACGTTGCCGGCCAAAATGCGCTTGCCGAAAACGAGATGGGCGACGTCCCAGTCGATCGTGGCGATGGCCGTGCCCAAAAACAACAAGACAAAGCCCCAAAAAAGCGCAAAGTGCATCTGACCGCTCACGGTTTGACGGATGCGTTTTTGCCAGAGAATTTCGCTCACCAAGCGCTTGATGCGGCCTTCGTTTTTTTCTTGGGGATTGACGGGCGTCTCCGGGCTTTGTCCGCGACGAAGCTTGACGGCATGCACGATGCCGGCAATGCACAAGCCGACGGCCAAAAGACCGACAATGTAAACGCCAATCTCGGCCCAGAGCGGAACATTCCAAAAGGCCGGACGAACGGGGAAGACTTCTTGCATTTTTATAGGTTATTTCGGGGTCTGAAAAAGACAATGCTCTAACATTGCATAGAGTGCAATATTAGAGCATTGAGTAAGGGGAAACAAGGCAGCCAAAGACGCGGTTTTGCTTCTAGCGGGAAGATTTTCGCAATTTCGCAACAGCATCGACACAATCGGCCGGCAATCCCAAACCGTGATAGAAAAGACCGGTATGAATCTGCACAAGATCGGCACCGGCTTCGATTTTGGTCACGGCATCTTCGGGACTCACGACGCCGCCCGAAGCGATCACGGGCAATCGACCTTGCAAATACTGCACGCAGTCGCGCACGAGTTTTGTGGAGCGTGCCATTAAAGGAGCACCCGAGATGCCGCCTTCGGCAAAGGGTCTTTCCTCCTGAATCTGACGGCCGAGCACGGCACTGGTGTTGGAGACGATCACCGCATCCATTTTGGCATTGACGATACTTTCAAGCGCACGGTACAAATCGTCCGTATCCAAATCGGCCGAAAGCTTGACGGCGATGGGGCGGTAGGGCAGGCTCTGGTCCTCTTGAAGACGGGTGCGTTCGTCGTCAAGTTCGGTCAAAAGCGTCAGAAGCTCTCGGCTTTTTTGCAACTCGCCCAAACGCTTGGTGTTGGGGCTTGAAATGTTGACCGTGAAATAGTCGGCGCGGTCGTAAAGCTTGGCAAGCGCAATGCGAAAGTCGCCCACGGCGCTTTCGATCGGGGTCGTGGCATTTTTGCCGATGTTCACACCCAAAATGCCGCCACGCAATTTGAAGGCATCGGCGCTTTTGAGGTTTCTTAAAACATGCTCGCACCCGTCGCTGGCGTTGCCCACGCGATTGACAACGGCCTCGGTGGCCGAGAGTCTGGCTACGCGCGGCAGGGGATTACCCGGTTGCGCCACGGGTGTGACGGTGCCGATTTCGACATGACCCACACCCAATGCACCCAAGGCGCTCACCATTTCGCCGTTGCGATCAAAGCCCGCAGCAATGCCGATGCGATTGGGGAAACGTAAGCCCATCACTTCGACCGGGTCTTCGACCGGTACGTGCGTGACGTGTTTGTGCCATTGAAACGTCGTATAGGCGTCAAGGTAGCGTGCGCACAGATTTCGAGCGAATTCGGGCGCAGTTTTGGTCATCACCAGTTGAGTCAGAAGCCGAATCATCACAAAGAAGCATAAGACAAAAAAACATGTCTCCGATTCTAGCCCGTCGGACATTGAGATGGAGAAAAGAAAAAAATACGACAATTGTTAAGAAAATTTTTCGTAAGCGATTTACGACAAATCATCGTTTGTTTTTGTCGACAAAATTTCGAGTGGCGATAAGCCGGCTAATTTTTTTAGGGTAAATGCGGTGGGAAATTACCTAAGATTTTTCTAGTATTGAAGGCGAGGAGAAAAAAAACATTGCGCACCCCGAAAAGAAGCGCAAGGAGAAAGAAAATATGACCCAGACAGTCTCTCGCCGCTCCCTGATTCAGGGCGCGGGCGCCGGCTTTGCTGCCGCGCTTTTTCAGCCCGTGGCCGCTCAGGCCGCCGCTGCAGAGTCTAAAGAAGCATGGTCGGGCTGGACCATTTGCGACTCTTGCAACCATATGCCCATGTGCGGCATTCATTTCAAAGCCCGCGGCAATACCGTGATTCAGATTGCCAACTGGAACGAACATCCCAATCACTTCCTGTGCTCCAAGGGGATTTCCACGTTGCAGCGTCTGTACAACCCCAATCGTTTGCTCTATCCGATGAAGCGAACCAATCCCAAGGGTTCGGCAGATCCGGGTTGGGTGCGTATCGGTTGGGACGAAGCCATCAAGATGATCGCCAAGAACTTAAACGAAGTCAAAGCCAAACACGGTGCCGACCGCGTTTTGTTCTATTGCGGCGACCCCAAAGAACCGCGTCCGCCCGTGATGCGTTTAGCGCGCTATTTCGGCAGTCCCAACTACTGCTGCGAAAGCTCGGTGGCTTGTAACTTGGCTTATGTGCACGCCTTGGAATTGTCCTACGGCGCCGAAATTGCCGGCGGCCCGAGCCCCAAGACGAAGTGCTGCATGATCGTGGGTAAAAACGGCTCTTGGGCATCTCCGCACGGGTTCTTCCGCAATCTCTTGGCGCAAAAAGCGCGCGGCTTGAAGTTGATCGTTTCCGACCCGCGCCGTACCAAAGTGGCAGAACAGGCCGACATTCATCTGCAAGTGAAACCGGGCACCGACGGTGCTCTTGCCTGGGGCATGATTCGCGTTTTGGTCAAAGAAGGTTTGGTCAAGCGCGAGTTTGTCGACAAGTGGTGCACGGGCTATGAAGAATTGGTGAAGTACTGCGAAACTTTCACGCCCGAATACGTTGAAAAAGAAACGGGTGTGCCCGCCGAAAACGTGGTTAAGGCCGCTCGCATGTTTGCCGACGGGCCATCTTCGATGATGTTGCCGGGCCAATCCATTCCGCATCAGGGCAACGGCTGCAACAATGTGCGCGCTTACTCCTTGTTGATGGCTTTGACGGGCAACGTCGACAATGCCGGGGGCTCGACTTTTAACAATTGGCCCGAAGACTACATTCGCTGGGACGAAGGCTATACCAAGACTTTTATCGATCAGAAGTGGTTTAACGAACCCGAACAGAAAGAGCGTCGGATCGATCGCAAATTTGCGCCGGTTTGGAACGAAATGCAGGTGCTTTGCAGTCCCAACATGCTGCCCGAAATGGTCCGCGACGGTCGAATCAAAGCCTTTGCCGGTTTCGGCACCAATCTGTTGATTTGGCCAAGCCCGGCCGAATATCAGGAAGCTATTCGCAAGATGGACTTCACGTTTGCCACCGACTATTTCTATCGTGCCGAAACGCACCACGATATGGATTTGGTGTTGCCGGCCGCCATGAACTTCGAACGTTATGCGCCGTTTGGCGTGCACGGTCGCAAGGTGAGCGCTCGCAAACCGGTCAAACCTTTGGGCGAGGCTTGGGAAGATTGGAAGATCGCTTTGACGATCGGCGCCGCCGTCACGGGCGACAGCAAACTGTTCTTTGACGGCGATCCCGTCAAGGCCTGCGACTCGATTTTGAACGGTTGGGGCACAAGCTACGCCGAACGTCAGGCGATGCTCCCGCAGGTCAACATCTGCGAATGGTTCCCGAAGCCGCAAACCGAAAAGTATGCCAAGAGCATTTTGCGCTTTGACGGCAAACCCGGTTTCCGAACGCCCTCGGGCAAGATCGAATTCGTTTCGTCTGTTCAGGCCAAGCACGGTTTCCCGGGCTTGCCCGTGTATGTGAAGGCGCCGCAACCCACCGAAAAGTATCCGCTCAAACTCTTGAACGGGACGCGCCGCCCCTACATCACGCACTCCAAGACCAGAAGCGATCAGCCGTATCTTTTGGAATTGGAACCGGAGTCTTACATCAACATGCATCCGGCCGATGCCGCCGCCCGCAACTTGGTCGAGGGCGATCGGGTCTGGATTCTTTCTCCCAACTATCAAGGTAAGGTGCGCGCACGCGTGCGTGTCACGATCCTTGCAAGAAAGGGCATGATCGACGCCCAGTACGGCTGGCGCGGCGATCAGGAAACGCAGCCGTTGATCCCGCGTAAAGGCTGGGATCCGATCTCGGGTTACCCGTGCTGCAACGATACGTGCGTTGAGGTCGTCAAGGCCGACGGCGCTGATAAAGCCTAATAGGAGAAAGACATGTCTAGCTACGGAATCATTGTCAATATCGACAAGTGCGTCGGCTGCCATGCCTGCGCCGTTGCCTGTAAAGAAGAAAACCAGGTGGCCCCCGGAATCTTTTATGAAAAGATTCACAGAAAGGAAAACATCGACGCCAATGTCGTGAATTACTATCGCGCGTCCTGCCAGCACTGCGACGATCCGGCCTGTATGAAGGTCTGTCCCGTCAAGGCCATTCACAAGGGGCCTGCCGGCGAAGTGCTCGTGGACGAAACGAAGTGCATCGGCTGCCAAATGTGCTCGCGTGCTTGTCCCTACGGCGTGCCGCAGTTCAATACGACGGGCAAAACCAGCTACTTCGGCGACAAGGCTCCCTTGGCCGTGCGCGATCTTGAACCTTGGCAGCAGCACAAGGCCGGACGCGCCGAGCACTGCACGTTGTGCACTCACCGCACGCAAAAGGATCAAAAGCCCGCTTGTGTGGAAGCTTGCGGTATCGGCGCCATGGTTTTTGTCGATTATGAAAACCCGACGCCTGAAATGAAAAAACTCATCGATCAGGCCAAGGCGATGAACGTCAAAGCAGGCACCAAGCCTAAGATTCGTTACATCGCACGTCACATGGATGTCGAAACATTTGAGCTCAAGCTCTAACAATCTCTGAGCCCAAAGACAAAACGGCCGCCCGAGGAGTTTTCCAAGGGGGGCCGTCTGTTACGGGGAGAATATCGGTGTTAGTCGGCTACACGTTAAGAAAGGATGGCGGCGATACCGTCCAACACGTCGGCAACGTCGAGATAAGCTCCGGCATCCGTTTCGCGTTCGCGAATGGCTTGAGTGATCGCAGGTGTCAAGGTAGCAATGTGTGCCTTGTAGAATTCAAGCCCCGTGGCCGCATCCTCGCGCAAAGCCATCACGGCTAAAAAGCCGAACATCAAACCCAGATGATCTTCCGGTACGACGGAGTCGCCTGCCAACTCCAACCCTGCTTTTTCATAACTTGTTTTGCACTCCAATTGTGCGCCTTGGCACAAGAGGTGTTGTGCGCTCGTCCAGGCGCTTTCGCACAGCGGAATCGTTTGCTTGCCGACACCTAAAAAGAGTTTGGCGTAGGATTGCGAAAGCCCTAAGTCGTCGACCGGGCTTTTGGCGGCAATCGCTTGAAGACGAGTGCGGAGTTGCTCGGGCATTTCGCGATCGCCTGAGGCCACCACATCGGCGGCAACGGGAATGGAAGCCGACGCGCCGAGTGTTTCGGGTTCAAGCAGGATGTGGGCCATCGAATCGAAGACGGGACGGAGGCTGACGAACAATTGTTGGATTTCCATTGGGGGTTGCTCAAAATAAAGGGCGCCGGAAAAATAAAAGCGCAAATAAAGAAAAACGGTGCTCGCTTACATAAGAGATGCACCAAGGCGGTGCCCTGATTGTAGCGAATTCGGAGAATAACTCGAAAGATGCCCGAGGATTAAGGGGAAAACGAAAATGACGGAGATGGTTGGAAAGAGGGAAACGAAAGAAAAGTAAAATTTTTTCGAAAAACTGCTTGACATCAAATAAATGCTTTGTTATAGTTTCAATCTCTCCAGTAAACGGAGACGAAAGCATGGATCGCGGGGTGGAGCAGTCTGGTAGCTCGTCGGGCTCATAACCCGAAGGTCGGAGGTTCAAATCCTCCCTCCGCAACCAAAACAAGTTCTGATTGAAACGGCTTCCGCAAGGAAGCTTTTTTAATGAGAACGTTGAGTTTTCGAAGCAAGTGTTGAGAGAAATAAATTTAAAAAATTTTTCGAAAACGACTTGCAAAACGGATTTGAGTTCTGTATGATTTCAATCCTTGTCGCGATAATAAGCGACACGCTCTTTAAAAACTAGATAACGAACCGATAAGTGTGGGCGTCGTAGATAGTCCGAGTCGAAAAACTCAAAAAA
>ERZ1035006.2126-NODE-2126-length-11773-cov-3.636627_pt1 | contig 11773 bp, 11 predicted proteins | sample MGYA00520694_ERZ1035006 | MGnify/ENA primary metagenome ERZ1035006 (study PRJEB33766, sample SAMN09781746) | gut metagenome | biome: gut microbiome | host: Homo sapiens | place: Madagascar | study: EMG produced TPA metagenomics assembly of the PRJNA485056 data...
CGTCTGTTTTGTAACCTATGCACAAAAAATGACCAAAAAATGACAAAATAAACAGAAAGTTATCATTTTTGCTCGGATTTTTTAATTGATTAGTACCACCATTCAACAGCGCGTAAAAAAATATCATGAAAAAGTTGTTGCAATATATTGTGAAATGGTGTATAATTATAATACGAATAGCTATAGGGTGTGGTATGCCATTTTGTGGAATTTACCCGTGACAGAGAGGAAAATATATGGCACTTTTTGATACAAATGCATTCAGGGTATCTGAGCAGGGACTGTCAGTTCTCTGGCAGAAACAGCAGATAATCGCAGAAAATATCGCTAACGCAGACACGCCTGACTATAACTGCAAATACCTTGATTTTGCAGGCGTTCTCAGGGACAAGCTCCGCAGCAACGGCACCGTCGATACTGAGATAGACCTCGTTCAGCGGCTGTTCATCGACCGCATGACAGACGACCAGGCGGACGGCAACAACGTAGACAACGATGTCCAGCAGGGCGAACTTGCAAAGGCTCAGATACAGTATGAAGCGATAATGAACTCCATGAACGGCAATTTTGCCAGAGTCAGGTCGGCTATGTCAACGAAGTAACAGGGGGTACGTATGGCATTCTTAAGTTCTCTCAATATTCCGCTTTCCGGTATGACCGCAGAGCGGTTCAGGCTTGATATCATCTCGCAGAACATCAACAACGCCGACAATGTGGCTTCCACTCCCGAGGACGCTTACAAGCGCCAGATGGTGGTCTTCGGCGAGAGCAAGTCCTTCAAGAAGCTGTTTTTTGAAAAGCTGAACTCCGGCGAGATAGCTTCCTTCAACTATGTGAAGTACAAAGGCGTTGAGGCTAAGGCGGTCGTTGACGACCAGACTGCCGCAGAGCCGGTCTACGACCCGACCCACCCGCTGGCTGACGAGCGCGGCTACATCTACGAATCCAACGTTGACGTTGCCACCGAGCAGCTTGACGCGATGGAAGCTGAGAACATGTTCTCAGCGAATATGGCGGTGTTCGAAGTGGTGAAGTCCATGGCTTCCAAGGCGCTCACACTCGGCAAGGGCTGATATTCGAAAGGACGATATAAATGGTTGACTTTACGACAATGAACGCGCTCACACGCATGAAGCCGATGGAGGCCATGACCCCCATGGGCGGGGACCCCAAGAAAAAGACCTATGCGGTGGACGCGGACGAGGCTTCTTTCCTCGATATATTCAAAGGTATGGTTGATAATGTAGTCGAGACAAACGAACAGGTGGACCGCGACGCGATAGACCTCATGCTCGGAAACATCGACGACATTGCGCAGGTGCAGTCCAACATCACCAAGGCGGGCATTGCAGTTGATCTGCTCGTTACCGTGAAGAACGAGGCGCTCAGCGCATACAACACGATCATCAATATGCAGGTATGATGACCGTTCAGCTGCCGGAATGGCGGCATAAAACTTCGGAGGACGTTCTTGAATGAATGAAAAACTGAAATCTGTCGTAACGACAGTCAAGACGAAATGGACGGACGCCTCAAAGATGGCGAAGATCCTCATCATTTCTATACCGATAGTCGTTATTGCAATTATAATCGTGCTCTGCGTTATGCTCAATTCCAACAAGAGCACTGCGGTGCTGTTTTCCGGGCTTCCCGCGTCGGAATCGGGTGAGATAGCGTCGGCTATCCAGGAACTGGGCGTTACGGACGTTACGGTGAACACTGACGGCGATATAATCGTGCCGGCTGAAAAGGCCGATTCCCTCAGAATGCAGATGTGGGCGCAGGGCTACCCCAAGACCACCATCAACTACGATATCTGGAACAACGGAGTCGATCTCTGGAGCACCGATACGGACAAGCGTGAGGTAAAGCGCCAGCAGCTTGAAGCGCGTCTGGGCGCTACCATCGCTTCGATGGACAAGATACAGTCCGCGACTGCGAACATCACTCTGCCGGAGGTCTCCAACTACGCGCTTTCCGACAACAATGGCGAGAGCCAGTGCGCTGTTTTCATTCAGCTGAAGAATGACGCAGAGCCGCTCACCAACGAGGAAGTTCGCGCCATCTACCGCGGAGTTACCACCAGCGTTGAGGGGCTGACCAAGGAGAACGTCTCCATCATGGACAGCAAGCTCAACTCCTACGAGTGGGTAGACCCGGAGCTTGACCAGCCCGATGAGGACGAGAATACCGATAAGTCCGGCGTTGACATCGCAAGAAAGCGCCTGGAGTTCGAGAAAGAGTTCGTGCAGGTGCTGAAGGACGGTCTCGGCGATATGTTCACCAAGATGTACGGCGAGGACGGCTTCGCATTCAACGTTTCCGCAAGACTGAACTACGATTCCAAAAACACCGAGTCCACGCAGTATACTCCGGTAGACGGCACCGACCACGGCGTCAAGGACCACGAGGACAGGGTAGCGTGGGGCGGCGCCCTCGATGAGGACGGCAATATCGTCGGAGTTACTCCGAATGCAGACCTTTCACCGGATTATCCTACATATACCGGTCTAGAGGACGGTCAGAGCTATTATTATAATAAGGAAGAGATACAGTACAGCGTTTCCAACGTCAAGGAGACCGTCACCAAGGACGGCTACTCAATTGATTCCCTCAGCGTGGGTCTGGTAGTAAATCAGACCAACATGACCCAGGGCGAGCGCGACGCGCTGCAGGCTATAGTCGCAAATGCGGCGGGCACTACTGCTGATCTCGTTTCGGTTTACAACATTCCGTTCGTACTCAGCGCCACAAACAACGGCGGCACAAACGGCGATGGTAATCTGCAGATCATCACTCCGCCTGTCGATACGTTCAGAAATACTCTGCTGTACGTTGTCGTTGGACTTGGCATCGTGCTGATACTGCTTCTGGTGATGACGCTTATGATGAGCCACTCTAGAAAGAAGAAGATAAGACGCCGCCAGGAGGCTGCGCTTGCAGCTGCCACACAGGCGGGTCAGACGCAGGCTTCCGCCGGGGCTACTGCACAGGAGCAGGAGTCGCCCGAGGAAGTGGACTTCAACATCGCAAGCCTCACCGAGGAGGCTGCGAAGGAATCCCGCGAGACTATACTCAAGCGAGAGATAAGCGACTTCTCCAAGACCAACCCGGAGATAGTTGCGCAGATCATCAAGAATATGATGAAGGCAGATTAAGCCTCACTAAGGGGGGACAGATATGGCAGAAGCTAAAACCAATGAAGGACTCAGCGCCAACCAGAAGATCGCTCTGGTTCTTGCTGCAATGGGCGCGGACAACGCCTCTGCAGTATACAAGCACCTGTCTGACGATGAGATAGAGGCGCTCTCCACCGAGGTCGCCAAGCTGGAATACCAGCCTATCGAGGTAGTCGAGGGCGTTCTCAACGAGTTCTACGAGCTTTGCCTTACTCAGAAAGTAGTTACCGAGGGCGGCGTGGATTACGCCCGTGAAATACTTGAAAAGGCTTTCGGCGCTGAGGCGGCTAACAACCTGCTCCAGAGGATAACGAAGCAGCTAAAGACTAAATCCTTCGACTTCGTGAGAAAGGCAGACTACAAGAACCTGCTCGCGATAGTCCAGAACGAGCACCCGCAGACCATCGCGCTGATACTTTCCTATGCAAGGATAGACCAGGCAGCGGCGATACTCGCGGAGCTTCCCAAGGAGAAGCGCGTGGAGGTCGTCGAGAGAATAGCGCGAATGGACAGAGCGTCGCCTGACGTCATCAAGGCGCTGGAGGCTACTCTGGAAAAGAAATTCGCAAACCTCGTCAATACCGACAGCATGGAGGTCGGCGGTATTTCTTACGTTGCAGAGGTCATGAACAATGTCGACCGTGCGACCGAGAAGTACATATTCGATGAACTGTCCGCAAGGGACCAGAAGCTGGCAGACCAGATCAAGCAGAAGATGTTCGTATTCGAGGATATCGTCAATCTGGACTCCATGGCTATCCAGGAGTTCACGAAGCAGGTCGATCCGAAGGATCTCGCCATCGCTATCAAGGGTTCCACGCAGGAGGTCGCAGAGTGCATATTTGCGAATATCTCCTCCCGTGCAAGAGAGAGCCTGCAGGCGGATATCGAGTATCTGCACAATGTTCGTATGCGTGACGTTGAAGCTGCACAGCAGAACATCGTTGCGACTATACGCCGTCTCGAGCAGGAGCAGATCATCACCATCTCCCACGGCGGAGGCGGCGACGAGGTCATCGCCTGATGCTGCGGCGTGAAGCACAGTCACTCAGAGTTTCAGCGTAACGGAGGGATACAGTGTCAGTTTTAAAAAGGAACTCCGTTTATTTCGGCGGCGGCATTGACATATCGAACACCATCGACCTGAAAAGGTTTCAGCCGGCTCAGGAGCAGTCTTCGCAGTGTGAACAGCATGTCCAGCCGGAACAGCCCGAGGAGCCTAAGAGACCCGACCCCGAGCAGGAACTGCTGGAAGCAAAGCGCAGGCTTGACGACAAGCTCCAGCAGGTGGCATTTCGGGAAAAACAGCTCGAACAGCAGAAAAAGGAACTGGAGGAGCTGAAAGAGCGCTGCGTTCAGCAGGGCAAGGATATAATCCTTGAAGCGAAGAGCCGCGCCGAGTCGATAGTGAAGACCGCTAACGACAACGCTTCCCAGATAATTTCCGACGCCGAGGCTAACCGCGACAGCGTTTACATCAAGGCGAAAGCGGACGGCTTCGAACAGGGCACCCGCGATGGAAGGGAAGCATGTCTCGCCGCCGGGCGTGATATCCTGGACGAGGCAAAGTCATATGCCGAGAAGATAAACGCCGATAAAGACAAGCTATTCGCGGACTATGAAAAAGAAATATACGATACCGTCATGCAGATAGCGAAGAAAGTCACGCTGGACAGCATTAGTTCAAAGGACAGCGCGGCGGTCAAGCGGCTCATCAAAAAAGCTGCAAAGGAATTTCGCAACTGCGAGCGCATAAAGATAACCCTCAACGAAAACGGCGCCAACGAGGAACTGACCGGGGACTATGAGTACCTCAAGGAACTCTGCGGCGGCATACCGAACGTGGAGGTGGAGCTTCTGCCGGAGGCTGAGCCGGGAACGGTGATAGTCGATAACGGAAGCGAGATAGTGGACGCGGGGATCATGACCCAGCTTCGAATGATACAGGAGTTGGGCGACGGTAAATTCCGCGAACCAAAATCACCCAGGAAAAAGAAGAATCCCGTCCCCGAGCCTGCCGAAGAAACAGGCGCAGAGGACTAGACCCGACAGCGGAGGAAGTCATGGCACTGCAATTCGGAGCATTTCGCGATGAGATAACAAAATATGACACCTTCCGCTATATGGGAAAGATAGAGAAGATAGTCGGAATGACTATCGAAGCCAGCGGCCCTGCCTGCAATATCGGCGATGTCTGCCGGATATACTCCAAGGATATGACAAGCTTCATACGCGCGGAGGTCGTTGGGTTCAACAAGAGCAACATTCTGCTCATGCCCTACACTGAGATAGAGGGCATAGGTCCGGGCAGTATCGTGGATTCCACCGGTGACAAGCTGACAGTCAAGGCGGGGCCGGGACTTATCGGGCGCATAGTCGACGCGGCGGGAATGCCGCTTGACGGCGGGGACGACCCCGGCTGCACCGATTCCATCTCGATAACCGGCGCGCCGTCGAATCCATTCGACAGACCGCCGATAAAGTCCCAGATAGAACTTGGCGTAAAGGCTATCGACGGTCTGCTAACCATGGGCAAGGGGCAGAGAATGGGTATATTCGCTGGCTCCGGCGTTGGTAAGTCTACGCTCATGGGCATGATAGCCCGTAAAGTCAAGGCGGATATCAACGTTATCGCACTGGTCGGCGAGCGTGGCCGTGAGGTACGCGAGTTCATCGAGCGCGATCTCGGTCCGGAGGGCATGGCGCGTTCCGTGCTGGTGGTCGCTACGTCAGACCAGCCAGCAATGATGCGAAGCAAGTGCCCGCTGACCGCTACGGCTATCGCGGAGTACTTCATGAAGCAGGGAAAGGACGTCCTGCTGATGATGGACAGCCTTACGCGTTACGCCATGGCGCTGCGCGAGGTCGGACTCTCCACCGGGGAACCGCCGATAGCGAGAGGCTACACGCCGTCCATATATAGCAATATGCCGAAGCTGCTGGAGCGCGCCGGGAACTTCCCGGAGGGCTCGATAACCGGAATCTACACCGTGCTCGTTGAGGGCGACGACACCAACGAGCCTATTGCAGATACAGTCCGCGGTATCATTGACGGACACATCATTCTTTCGCGTAAGATCGCGGCGCAGAACCACTACCCCGCGATAGACATACTGCCGAGCGTCAGCCGATTGATGTCGGAGATAGACTCTCCGGAGCACAAGCAGGCGGCTGGCAAGCTGAGAAATCTGCTTTCGCTCTACAACAACAACGCCGACCTCATCTCGATAGGCGCGTACAAGCACGGAACTAATCCGGCGCTGGACGAGGCTATCCGAAAGATCGACAGGATAAACGAGTTCCTAATGCAGCGGGTGGAGGAATCCTACACGCTGGAGGAAACGGTGCAGCTGCTGATAGCTGCAGTTGGCGATGACTGATAAGGGGTGACAGGCTTTGAAGAAATTTCAGTTCACGCTGCAGAAGCTGATGGATTTCCGTCAGCAGGAGCTTGACCGACAGAAGAACGCGCTGAGCGCTTTGCAGGCTGATCTACAGCGTATCTACGCTGAAAAGGAGCAGCTTATAAAGCAGGTGGAGGAGTTCAGCATCGAACTGGACGAGGTCTGTCGGCACGGTGCGCAGGCGTTCGAAATATCCGTGCGCAAGCGATATATAGTCACTCTCCAGCAGGAGATACACGCGCGGGACGCAAGCGCAGCCCGCAAGCAGGAAGAAATAAACAAGCAGCTTGGAGTAGTCGTAGAGGCGACAAAGGACGTCCGCACGCTGGAAAAACTTGAGGAAAAGCAGCTTGAGGACTACAAGGCGGCTGCGACCAAGGAAAACGAGCAGTTCATAGAGGAGTTCGTTTCCGGGCAGTCGATACGCGCGGTGCAGAGCCGGGGCGTTTAAACAGTTTGCATATCCGGGCGGAAGCCCTGATATAGATACTATATAAAAGGAGGTGAGCAAATGGCAGTAGCATTCAGCACAGGCGGCTCTGGGTATCCCCGCAGCGACTTCATGATATCTGACGCGGCGCTTCCCGCAAGGGTAGAAGAAGCGGCAATGGCGGATCAGACCGAGCAGTTTTCCAAAGTGCTGAGCGGTATCGGCGGTAAGACGAAGAATGCTGTTTCAGATAAAATGACAGACGAGCAGTCCGGCACGATGAAAACGACTGCGAGGCTTCTTTCGCAGGAGTTCAAGTCCGAGGACGGAAGCGTAGATGTTCAGAAGCTTGTAAAGGCTATCGCGGATGGCGAAATATCCATGGAGGATCTCCCGCAGGAGTTCCTTACCAGCGAGGTGCTGAGCGAGCTTGTGAAGCTTGTCAAGCGGGTGAACGCTGAGACCAGGGACGAAAAGCCCGCGCAGGAAGATGATCCTAACATTCAGCAGGCGGCGGCAGAACTTGCGGCTTTCATGACGCAGACCACAGTTCCCGATGACATTGCGGATATGAGTGTGGAGTTATCAGAACTGGCAGGCAAGACAGTACGCCAGGTCGAAGCGGTTTCAGTCAGCACTGAACCGGTACAGCCGGAAGAACAGGCGGTTCAGCCGCAGGATACATTCGTGCAGACCGAGAATGCCGAGGTTCAGCCGGAGGTCGTCGCTGAGGAAGCCGTAGTTACCGACCAGGCGGCGGATATCGCTGCTCCGGCGGAGGAAGAACCCCAGTCGGTAAAGACTGCGGAACAGCCGCAGGGCGAAGCCAAGCAGGAAGCAATACCGCAGGAAGCTGTGCAGACGGTTCAGCCAGCGCAGAATGACGGTCAGCAGTCAGGCGAGGGTCAGTTCAGCCGGCAGGGACAGTCCGGGCAGGGCGGTCAGCAGGCAGCGCAGACCGTTCAGGTGGGTCAGCAGAGCCAGGACGTGCAGGCGGAAAGCGTGCAGCAGTCTGCGGCAGTAAAGCAGACGGTTCCAGCGGAGGACGCGAAATTCACCGATGAGGTGGAAATCGTTGAGGTGAAGACTTCCCCTGTTCCCGAGGAAGCGCCGAAGCAGGAGCAGACTCAGATTTTTACACCGCACGAAGCGCAGCGCAGCAGGGTCGTTTCGAAGTCGGACGAGCTGGAGATGATAAAATCCGGCGGCGAGAAGACCGATGACAGCCAGGTTCAGAACATGATTCAGCCGCAGACAATGACGCCTGAAAAGCCGGTGATATTCACACGGCAGGACGGCACCGAAGTCACGGTGAAGCCCGCAGATGTTGCCCAGCAGGTCGCAGACAGGCTGGTAGAGCGCGCAGGTCAGGTCGAGGAGGGCGAGACTGAATATACAGTCACGCTGAATCCGGAGGATCTTGGCAGCATTACCGTCAAGATGACAAAGACCGCAGACGGCGCAGTTTCAGTATCCATCGCGGCGGAGAACTCCAGAACGCTGAAAATGATCGAGGATAACGGCTCCGCTATTCGGGATTCGTTAAGGCAGAACGGCGTTCAGCTGGAAAACTGGCAGGTAGTCAGCGAATCTAGGCAGGATATGCAGGCGCAGGATTACCGCGGCAGCAGCAAGAACCCCTACCGCGAAAGCGAAGAAGATCGTCAGGGCGAAAAGGACAATGACGACGCAGACAGCTTCGCAGAGATAATCGCTTCAATGTAAGCGGGAAAGGAGATAAAATGGCAGGAACATCAGGCGTACTTTCCTCGTCCGAGCAGATACAGGCGAACTACGAAAAGTATAAGAGCAAGTTCAAGGACGCGACTGAAAATATGGTCAGCTCCGATACGTTCCTCAGTCTTCTGGTCGCAGAAATGACAAACCAGGACCCTATGGAGCCTACTTCTAATACGGAGTTCGTTACGCAGATGGCGCAGTTCACTTCCCTGCAGTATTCCAAGGACGCGGCGACCTATTCCCAGTCCAACTACGCTTCCAGCCTTGTCGGAAAGACAGTCACCGCTTCAAAGATGGACGGCAGCAAGCAGGTCACCAAGACCGGCGTTGTACAGTCAGTCATGAAGAACGGCGACAAGTACACGCTGAAGATCGATGGCGTCAGCTTTGAGCTTTCCAACATCACCTCTATTTCGGAGAGCGCTTCTTCCGACACCGGCAGCTCCAACACTTCGCTCGGAGAACTTATCGCAAAGGCTTCGACGATGATAGGCATGAGCGCTACGGTAAATCCCACGGTAAACGGCGGCTCGCTGCTTGATTCGGGCATAATCACATCTATCCAGGTCAAGGACGGTCAGGTGCGCGTTATCATCAACGACAAGGGCTATGCGCTAGACGACATCGTTGAGGTGGCTTATCCGATAATTGAGACGAAGCCCGACGATAAGACAGACGAAACCGGCAAGACCGATACCGAAAGCAAGGCAGACGATACAGCTTCCGCCGACAAGACCGACGACGCCGATGACTCAGACAAGATCGACGAGTCAGTGATAGACCCGGACGACGGAGTTGTCACCGACGCGGAGCTTGACCTTATCATCGAGGAGCACCGCAGAAAAGCCGAGGAATCCCAGAACGAGAACGTGAACGAGATGATGGCGGCAGTCGACGCGATGAACAGCGCGGCAAGGGCTGAAACGGCAGCCCTCTACGAGGATACCGAGGAAGTAACTCAGCCGGTCACACCGGACGACTATATCGCAGACGATATTGCAGATCTTGAAGATCTCATCTGAAAAAAGCATGGAGGCTTTAAAATGCTGATAAGCGAGTACTTAGCGCTTCGCAGCCAGATCAGCGTTACCACAGGAAACGCGGCAGTACAGCCGGCGGGAACGGCAAAGGAAGCCATTCCGCAGGGAGGCTCTTTCGCAGAGGCACTGCAGCAGAAGCTCAGCGAGAAGCAGGGCGTGGAATTTTCCAAGCACGCCATACAGCGGCTCGAGGAGCGCAGCATAGACCTTTCCCGGGACAGCACGCTCGAACGTCTCAACAAGGGCGTGGAACTGGCGGCGGGAAAAGGCAGCACCGAGACCCTCGTACTTGTGGGAAGAAACGCTTTTGTTGTGAGCGTAAAAAACAACAAGGTCATAACTACCCTTTCAGACAACGAACTGCAGGGGAACGTATTCACCAATATTGATTCGACCGTTATCGTATGAACGGACCTGAATGGAATTCATGCCCCGGCTGCGAATGAGACGGGGCGGCGGTCAAGTCGATGACAATTTATTCTGGAGGTCAATTAAATGGTTAAATCCCTTTACACCGGCGTGTCCGGTATGAAAACCCACCAGCAGAAGATGGACGTAATAGGCAACAACATCGCCAATGTAAACACCACCGGCTACAAGACCAATGTAGTTACCTTTGCGGACGTTTACTATCAGACCAAGAAGACCCCTACCGGAGCTTCCACCACCCTCGGCGGCACTAACCCGAGACAGGTAGGCTACGGCGTTAAGGTCAACACAACTACGCCGAACATGACTCAGTCCGGCTTCACTTTCTCCGACAGCATCTATGATATGGCTATCGACGGCGAGGGCTTCTTCCAGGTAATGGACGGCGCCGGAAATATCCTCTACACCAGAGCCGGTATCTTCAATGTTGATGAGGAGGGCAACCTTGTCAACGCTTCCGGTTACAAGGTGCTGGGCGTATCCGGTGATTTCGACGGTCAGCCCGCAGGCAGCCAGCCCATCAAGATAGCCATTCCGGCTACTGACGCGAAGTGCTCCAGCGCTACCAAGACCATCAGCGGCTGCGATGTTACCATCGCCGTTTCCGACCCCTCGGACAACACCGATATGTCCGTTACATTCAACCAGGCGGAGTTCCCGTTTGCTACATACTCCTCCGGCGTGCTGAACCTCTATTTCGACAGGGAGAAGCAGTTCGAGTCGGCGCAGGCATTTGAGGACGAGATCCAGAGATGCCTTGAGGCGGGCGGCGTTACGCTTCCGGACGGTGTTTCCATCAAGTTCTCGTTTGAGAACCTTCCGGCAAGCACTTCCTCCGTTGTTGCCAAGGCTAACATCTCCTCGGGCGTGTGGGACAAGGCTCTCGACCAGGCAAGCGCTGACATCAGATTCGTAGCCCCTGCCGGTTCGACAACGTATGCAAAGATCGGCTTCACGACTAACGACGCTACCGATACAGAGTACAACAAGGCAAAGATAGTGTTTGCAGACGCAGGCACCGCAGGCACCTCCGCCACCTATGCTCCTGCGGCAGGCGGCGGCACATGGACTATCAGCGTTGACGCAAGCACCACGATGGCTGACATCAATCAGGCTATCAAGAAAGCTATCGCAGACGACGCTGCGCTTGCTACGCCTACATATCCGTCTGGTATCAACCTTTCCTGCACTTCCTACACTATTCCTTCCGCTGCTACCGTTGCTGATATCACAGCAGGGGTCGGCACCAACCTCGCGCTTGTAAGAGACAATGCGAAGGTTGGAACCGTTTCCGCTACCGCAGGTCAGGCGGGCGCATTCGCAAACGACTACAAGATCGTTTTCAAGTATGTTTCCAACTATGACGCTCCGACCGCTCAGTGGGACGACAACACCCTAACCATCTCCGTGACAAACAAGGCATATACAGATGACGCTGACTTCATTGCGGATATCAATTCTGCCATCACTACTGCTGCCGGCGGCAACGCCAAGAAGCTGTTCACCTTTGACGCTGGAAGTTTCGAGGGTATAAAAGATCTCACCAACGGT
>ERZ1035006.2127-NODE-2127-length-11772-cov-5.279594_pt1 | contig 11772 bp, 9 predicted proteins | sample MGYA00520694_ERZ1035006 | MGnify/ENA primary metagenome ERZ1035006 (study PRJEB33766, sample SAMN09781746) | gut metagenome | biome: gut microbiome | host: Homo sapiens | place: Madagascar | study: EMG produced TPA metagenomics assembly of the PRJNA485056 data...
ATTATCGTTACCCATGAGATGGCATTTGCCAGAGATGTGGCCAATCAGGTCGTATTTATGGATAATGGATTTATTGTGGAACAGGGTACACCGGATCAGGTATTCGGTCATACACAGGAAGAGCGGACCAGACAGTTTTTATCCAGATTTAATCAGAGATAGTTTAATTGGACTGGTTTTCTTATAAATAAGTCACAATTTATAAAAAATTCTAATCAAAATATTGAAATTCCCATTGTCGCAAGTTATACTATTCGCGTACAACGCAGATTTTTTTATAAAATCGGACAGGAAGGATGACAGCGGATGGAAAGTACGAAGGTTTTTGAAATGGAAGAAGATCTGAATGGACTGCATGAAGAGTGCGGTGTATTCGGTATCTATGATTTCGATGGAGGCGATGTGGCCTCATCCGTATATTATGGACTGCTGGCACTGCAGCACCGTGGACAGGAGAGCTGCGGAATCGCAGTAGGAGATACGGACGGACCCCGTAAAGTGACGACCCACAAGGGCATGGGACTGGTCAATGAAGTATTTACCCCGGAGATTCTGGAAGGAATGCATGGTGATATTGCAGTGGGACATACCCGTTATTCCACAGCAGGAAGCAGCACCAGAGAGAATGCACAGCCGCTGGTTCTTAATTATATTAAAGGTACTCTGGCAGTTGCCCACAATGGTAATCTGATCAATGCACCACAGCTTCGGCATGAGCTGGAGTACAGCGGAGCAATTTTCCAGACAACCATTGATTCTGAGGTCATTGCCTATTATATTGCCAGAGAGCGTGTGAATGCAAAATCCGCAGAAGAAGCAGTTGCAAGAGCCATGGATAAGATCCAGGGAGCGTATTCTCTGGTCGTTATGTCTCCAAGAAAGCTGATTGGAGCCAGAGATCCTTACGGATTCCGACCGCTCTGTATCGGTAAGAGAGATAACACCTACATTCTGGCATCCGAGACCTGCGCTCTTCATACGATCGGCGCAGAGTTTGTCCGTGATGTGGAGCCGGGTGAGATCGTCAGCATCTCTCCGAAGACAGGCATCGTCTCTGACAAGAGCCGTTGTCTTCCAAAAGAAAAAGAAGCACGTTGTGTGTTTGAATACATTTATTTTGCCAGACCGGACAGCCATATTGATGGCATCAGTGTCTACAGTTCCCGTATTCAGGCAGGTAAATATCTTGCCATAGATAGTCCGGTGTATGCAGACCTGGTGGTAGGTGTCCCGGAGTCTGGTAATGCAGCGGCATTGGGATATTCTCTTCAGTCAGGAATTCCTTATGGAACCGCATTTGTAAAAAACAGTTATATAGGAAGAACCTTTATTAAGCCCAAGCAGAGCAACCGGGAATCCAGTGTGCAGGTAAAATTAAATGTTCTGAAAGAAGCGGTAAATGGAAAACGTGTGATCATGATCGATGATTCCATCGTCCGTGGAACCACCAGTGACCGGATCGTGAAGATGCTTCGGGATGCGGGAGCCACAGAGGTGCACATGAGAGTCAGCTCTCCGCCATTTCTGTATCCGTGCTACTTCGGTACCGATGTGCCGGCCCGTGAGCAGCTGATCGCTTATAACCGGTCCGTGGAGGAGATCCGTCAGATCATCGGAGCGGACTCCCTTGCCTATCTGGAACTGGACAGATTGAAAGATATGGTGGATGGACTTCCCTGCTGCAGCGGATGCTTTACCGGAAAATATCCGCTGGATCCCCCGAAAGAGGATATTCGCGGCGACTACGAGCGCTAGCACTGTGGATATAATTAATTTAAACAAAACAGAAAGGAACAAAAACATGAGCACAGACAGATATAGCAGTCCGTTATCAGAGCGTTATGCCAGCAAGGAGATGCAGTACATTTTCTCTCAGGACATGAAATTCCGCACCTGGAGAAAGCTGTGGATCGCACTGGCAGAGACCGAGAAGGAGCTGGGACTTCCGATCACACAGGAGCAGATCGATGAACTGAAAGCCCATGCAGAAGATATTAATTATGATGTGGCAAAAGCCCGCGAGAAGGAAGTTCGCCATGATGTTATGTCCCATGTTTATGCATATGGTGTACAGTGTCCGAAAGCAAAAGGAATCATCCATCTGGGTGCAACTTCCTGTTATGTAGGAGACAACACAGATATTATCGTGATGACCGAGGCACTTCGTCTGGTCCGTAAAAAGCTGATCAATGTGATCGCTGAGCTCGCAAAATTTGCAGATGAATATAAAGCACTGCCAACCCTGGCATTTACTCACTTCCAGCCGGCACAGCCGACCACAGTAGGTAAGAGAGCATCTCTGTGGCTTAACGAGTTCTGCATGGATCTGGAAGATGTGGAATATGTATTAGATGGTATGAAGCTGCTGGGATCCAAGGGAACCACAGGAACCCAGGCAAGTTTCCTGGAGCTCTTTGACGGAGATCAGGAGACCATCGACAAGATCGATCCTATGATCGCTAAGAAGATGGGCTTTGAGAAATGCGTACCGGTATCCGGTCAGACTTACTCCCGTAAGGTGGACACCAGAGTACTGAATGTACTGGCAGGTATTGCGGCAAGTGCGCACAAGATGTCCAACGATATCCGTCTGCTGCAGCATCTGAAAGAGGTAGAGGAGCCATTTGAAAAATCTCAGATCGGTTCTTCTGCAATGGCGTATAAGAGAAATCCTATGAGAAGTGAGCGTATTGCTTCTCTGTCCAGATATGTGATGGTGGATGCGCTGAATCCGGCAATCACCTCAGCAACCCAGTGGTTTGAGAGAACGCTGGATGACTCCGCAAATAAGAGACTTTCCGTTCCGGAAGGCTTCCTGGCAATCGACGGTATCCTGGATCTGTGCCTGAACGTGGTAGATGGTCTGGTAGTATATCCGAAGGTGATCGAGAAACGTCTGAGAAGTGAGCTTCCGTTCATGGCAACAGAGAATATCATGATGGATGCAGTAAAAGCAGGCGGAGACCGTCAGGAACTGCATGAGCGTATTCGTGAGCTTTCCATGGAAGCAGGAAGAAATGTGAAAGTAGAAGGTAAGGACAATAATCTTCTGGAGCTGATCGCAGCTGATCCGGCATTTAACATGACACTGGAACAGCTGGAGGCATGCATGGATCCGGCTCGTTATACCGGACGTTCTGAGATTCAGGTGACTGCATTCCTGAAAGATGTGGTGCAGCCGATCCTGGATGCAAATAAAGAGTTACTTGGTGTAAAAGCTGACATCAGCGTATAGGATACGCACACAGACAACTGGGAGGACATCTATGTTTCACTATGAATTTCGCCAGTGGCTGTCATTTTTCTATCTGTATTGTATATTTGGATGGTGTTTTGAGTCCACGTATGTGTCTCTCAAGCAGCATTGTTTTGTGAACCGGGGCTTCTTAAAGGGGCCCTGGCTTCCTTTATATGGAAGTGGTGCTGTTCTGGTATTACTGATCACCATGCCCTTTGACCAGCATCCGGTGGCAGTGTATATTGCAGGTCTGATCGGCGCCACACTTCTGGAGCTTGTGACCGGTGAGGCCATGGTGCGCCTGTTCAAGGTACGCTACTGGGATTACAGTAACCAGCATTTTCAGTACAAAGGTCATATTTGTCTGAGTTCCTCCATTGTGTGGGGATTCTTCAGTGTGATGATGGTCTATGTGGTGCAGCCGCAGGTGGAGCGGTTTGTATTCTGGCTCAACAGTGAATTTGTGTCAGTTATGACATTTCTGATCACGGTCTGCATGGTATATGATTTTGCAGGCGCATTCCGCAAGGCCATGGATCTGAGAAAACTGCTGGATCAGGCAGAGCAGATCCTGCAGGAGCTGGAACAGCGGGCTGCTGAGAAGAAGCGTCTGCTGGAAGCAACAGCCACATTTGCAAAAGCTACTGTGGCGGAAAATATCGCAGAGAAGAAAGAAGCACTGACACAGAAGGTGCAGAGCCTGGATCTGGAGAGTGTTCGGCTGGAGGAATTGCAGCAGCAGTTGAAGAACCGCATGGCAGAGAATGCCGAGTGGTTCCTGACCCACAACCCGGGTTCCCGTTTTATGACGGCCAGGGGAGAGACCGTCTCCGCAGAGATCCGGGAGCTGATCAAGAAGCTTCGGCTGGATCGTTTGAAAGAGAAGAGGAACCGGCAGTAAGCAGGTTTTCACAGAAATTTCATATTTTGTTTGTTGACTTTGTTAGAACTCTAACGTATAATCGTTAGAGTTCTAACTTTTTGCTGAGAGTCAGAGCAATGCGAATCTTCAGACAATATGTGAGTCATGCTTGCATGAATGAACATATTGGCGAAGATTTATATGGCGAGACGCCATATATGAGCAAAAGGAAAGCCTCGTAGAGGCGATTTTGCGAATGGCTCTGACTCTTGAGATATTATGGAAGGAGGACCATAAGTTTGGAGATGGAGAATCATCCGATTAAGGCAATCATGGACTTGAGTCATCTGGTAAGAAGAGCAACAGAGCAGCAGATGGCAGATCTGGAGATCTCTTCTGTGCAGAGCCGGGTACTGGGCTATCTGTGGTGGAAGGCCTGGAAGAAGGAACCTGCATTTCAGAAGGAGCTGGAAGCAGAGTTTAAGATCCGCCGGTCATCCGTGTGCAGCGTGGTGCAGTGTCTGGAGAAGCGGGGACTGCTGGAGCGCAGAAGCGTAAGTACCGATGCCAGACAAAAGGAGCTGGTACTGACAGATGAAGGAATGAAGATACAAAGTGAGGTCATCAATCGTCTGGAACAGATGGAGTCGAAGATGAACGGATGGCTCACGCCGGAGGAACGGTCGTGGTGGATCCGTTGTATCAATAAAATGGAGACTGGATTGAAGGAGGCAGAATATGATTAAGAAACTCATGTCATATATCGGAGAATATAAGCGAGATACGCTGCTTTCACCGATCAGTGTGACTTTTGAAGTCATTCTGGAAGTACTGCTGCCCATGCTGATGGCGAAAGTCATTGACAATGGTGTGGAAGCAGGAAATATGAATTATGTGGTGAAGATGGGACTGCTGATGCTGGTAGTTGCCATGCTCTCTCTGGCAGCAGGAACTCTGTCCGGCGTATTTGCAGCGAGAGCATCCATGGGATTTGGTAAAAATTTAAGAAAGGCCATGTATGACAATATTCAGGATTTTTCGTTCCAGAACATTGACCATTTTTCCACAGCTGGCCTTGTAACCCGTATGACCACCGATGTGACCAACGTACAGAATGCATACCAGATGCTGATTCGTATGTTTGTCCGTGCCCCGATCATGATGATCTCAGCACTGGTAATGTGTGTATCCATCAGTCCGAAGATTTCCCTGATCTTCCTGATCGCACTGGTATTCTTAGGCGGCGTGATGGCATTTATCGTAAGCCACGCATTTCCGATCTTTGATAAGATGTTCAAAGGTTATGATAAGCTGAATGCCAGCGTGCAGGAGAATCTGACCGGTATCCGCGTGGTGAAAGCGTATGTGCGGGAAGACCATGAAAATAAGAAATTCTGTGATGCTACAGACAATCTGAAAAAGATGAGTGTCCATGCAGAGCGTCTGGTCATCATGAACCAGCCGGTGATGCAGTTTACAGTGTACACCTGTATTCTTCTGATCTCCTGGATCGGCGCAAAGATGATCGTTGGAAATGGCACCATGACCACCGGAGATCTGATGAGTCTGTTTACTTACACCATACAGATTCTCATGAGTCTGATGATGATCTCCATGGTATTTGTTATGGTGACCATGGCAAGCTCTTCTGCAAAGCGTATTGTGGAAGTACTGGATGAGAAGAGCAGCCTGACCAATCCGGAGCAGCCGGTCTACGCAGTAAAAGACGGTTCCATTGAGTTTGATCATGTGGATTTTGCTTACGGAGACGAGCAGGATAAAGAAGCGCAGCAGGAAAAATGCGTACTTCGTGATATTAATCTTTCCATTCACTCAGGTGAGACCATTGGAATCATCGGTGGAACCGGAAGTTCCAAGTCTACCTTTGTACAGTTGATCCCGCGTTTGTATGATGTACTGAACGGTGCGGTCAAGGTCGGCGGTGTGGATGTGCGTGATTATGATATCAAGACTCTTCGTAATGAGGTGTCCATGGTGCTTCAGAAAAATGTACTGTTCTCCGGCACGATCCTTGAGAATCTCCGCTGGGGCAATAAAGACGCGACGGAGGAAGAGTGCCGTCATGCCTGTGAGCTTGCGCAGGCCAGCGAATTTATCGAGAAAATGCCCCAGGGCTATGAGACTTATATTGAGCAGGGTGGAACCAATGTGTCCGGTGGACAGAAGCAGCGTCTTTGTATTGCAAGAGCTCTGTTGAAGAAGCCGAAGATCCTGATCCTTGACGATTCCACCAGTGCAGTGGATACCAAGACGGATGCATTGATCAGGAAGGCATTTCGTGAGGAAATCCCGGATACGACCAAGCTGATCATTGCTCAGCGTATTTCTTCTGTACAGGATGCAGACCGTATCCTTGTGCTGGATCAGGGACGGATCTCAGGAATGGGAACGCATGACGAGCTTCTAAGAACCAATGAGATCTACCGCGATATTTACAGATTACAGCAGAAAGGAGCGGGAGAAAATGAGTAAAATGATGGGACCGGGACAGAAACCAGGTGGAAATCCGGGCATGAAGCGCCGCGGAAGCCGTAACCCGGGCAAGACTCTGAAGCGCCTGCTCGGTTATATCTGGAAGTATTATAAAATTGAATTTGTGATCGTGCTGATCGCTATTGTGATCAGTTCTCTTGCCGGAGTAGCTGGAAACCTGTTTATTAAAAATCTGATTGATGATTATATTACACCGTTCCTGACCTCGGCAGATCCGACCTTTGCACCGCTTCTGCGGGCATTGCTTGTGATGGCGGTTATCTATTATGCAGGAACTGCAGCCACATATCTGTATGCAAGATTGATGATCAATGTGACCCAGGGAACCTTGAAGCAGATCCGTGATGAGATGTTCACGCATATGGAGAAACTGCCGATCAAATATTTTGATACCCATGCACATGGTGATATCATGAGCTGCTATACTAATGATACGGATACCCTGCGCCAGATGATCAGTCAGAGTATTCCGCAATTATTCAGCTGCTCCATCACGATCATCGGCACTTTTATTTCCATGATCGTACTGAGCCCGCAGCTGACTCTGCTGATCATTGTAATGATCTTTGTTATGTTGAAAACAGTTCGTAAAATCGGAGCGCAGAGTGGAAAATATTTTATTGAACAACAGAAAGATCTTGGTAAACTGAACGGTTATATTGAGGAAATGATGGAAGGCCAGAAGGTTGTAAAGGTATTCTGTCATGAAGAGGAGTCCAAGAAGAATTTTTATATTCTTAATGACGGACTGTTCAACAGTGCAAAAAATGCAAATACCTATGCAAATATTCTGATGCCTGTCATGGCGAACCTTGGAAATATCAACTATGTGCTGACTCTTGGTGTGGGATCTGTCCTTGCTATTACCGGAATCGGCGGTCTGACCCTTGGTGGTCTGGCATCCTTCCTGCAGTTGACCAGAAGCTTCAATATGCCGATCACACAGGTGTCTCAGCAGTTCAACTCTATCATTATGGCATTGGCCGGTGCCGAGCGTGTGTTTGATCTGCTTGATGAGCCGGAAGAGGTGGATAATGGTTATGTGACGCTGGTAAATGCAGTGGAGCAGCCGGATGGAACTCTTACCGAGTCACCGGTACGTACTGGTGTCTGGGCATGGAAACATCCTCATCAGGCAGACGGCACTGTCACTTATGAAAAACTGCAGGGTGACGTGGTGTTTAATGGTGTGGATTTTGGATACAACGATGACAAGATCGTGCTTCATGACATTAAGATGTATGCAAAGCCAGGTCAGAAGATCGCCTTTGTAGGAGCGACCGGAGCCGGCAAGACCACTATTACCAATCTGCTGAACCGTTTTTATGATATTCAGGACGGAAAGATCCGTTATGATGGCATCAATATTAACAAGATCAAGAAGCCGGATTTAAGAAGATCCCTTGGAATGGTACTGCAGGATACCCATCTGTTCACCGGAACTGTGGCAGACAATATCCGTTATGGAAAGCTGGATGCAACAGACGAGGAAGTCGTTGCAGCTGCAAAACTTGCAAATGCACATTATTTTATTACCAAACTTCCGCAAGGATATGATACAATGCTGGATGGAGACGGCTCGGAACTCTCTCAGGGTGAACGTCAGCTGCTGGCCATTGCCAGAGCAGCCATCGCCGATCCGCCGGTATTGGTGCTGGATGAGGCAACCTCCAGTATTGATACCCGTACAGAGACTATTGTACAGAATGGTATGGATAAGCTGATGAAGGGACGTACGGTATTTGTCATTGCCCATCGTCTGTCTACGATCAAGAACTCGGATGTGATCATGGTTCTGGATCAGGGACGGATCATTGAGCGTGGTGATCATGAGTCACTGCTGGCAGAGAAAGGACGTTACTACCAGTTATATACAGGAGCTTTTGAGCTGTCATAAGGAAATCAGATGATTGCCTGCCGGGTGCTAACACCTGGCAGGTACTTTGCGATTTTCAGAAAAACTTATATGAGGAGACAAAAGAAGTGGATCGAATGAAAAATAATGTTCTGCTGGTGCTCACAGCCCTGATCTGGGGCTGCGCATTTGTGGCACAGAGCGTGGGCATGGATTACGTGGGACCTTTTACCTTTAATATGGCAAGATTCCTGATCGGAGCAATCGTGTTGCTGCCGATGATCTGGTTTATGGATCGTCAGCGGAAAACGGGCGCAGGAGCAATGACTTCTGCAGGTTCTATGGAGAAACAGACTTCCGTTGAGCACAAGACACTGATCATTGGCGGAATCTGTTGTGGAACTGCACTGGCTGTTGCCAGTACCCTGCAGCAGTGGGGCATCTTATTTACGACGGTTGGAAAAGCCGGATTCATCACTGCTATGTATATTGTGATCGTGCCGCTGCTGGGTGTGTTTATCGGTAAGAAAGTACGTCCGCTGATCATTGGCTGCGTAGCTATCGCTGTGGTCGGATTTTATTTTCTGTGTATGACGGAGAGCCTTCATCTGGGACTGGGAGATTTTCTGGTGCTGCTGTGTGCGATTGCATTTTCGATCCATATTCTGGTGATTGATCATTTTTCACCGAAAGTGGATGGCGTGAAAATGTCTGCGATCCAGTTTCTGACAGCTGCGATCATCAGTGCGGTTCCAACTCTGCTGTGGGAGCAGCCGGTGCTTACGGAGATCCTGCAGGCCTGGCAGCCGGTGCTTTATGCCGGTGTAATGTCCTGTGGAGTGGCATATACCCTGCAGATCATTGCTCAGAAAAATGCAGATCCGACGGTAGCCTCCCTGCTTCTCAGCCTGGAGTCCGTGTTCTCAGTACTGGCTGGCTGGGTACTGCTGGGACAGGGACTGAGTCTTAAGGAACTGTTTGGCTGTGTTCTGATCTTCTGTGCGATTATTCTGGCACAGCTGCCGGAGAAGAAGGCTGTATGATTTTGTCAAAAAGACCGATGCAGAATACCTTGCATCGGTCTTTTGAAAATCATTTCTACTCTATTCCAAGTTTTAACTCCGGATTAATGCGCTTTAAGTAAGAATCAAACAATGGCACCGTAAAATCAACTTCTCCTCGTCCAGTTGAATAAATAATCCCCTTACTGATCAGCTGTGCACGAAGCGGCGAAATTGATTTCACAGGTTTTCCCATAAAAAAGGCTACATTTGAAATAGTACAGGGAAGTTCACCACATTTTACCATAGCAAAAAGGAAATCATGTTCTCTCTTTGTACAACGGTCAAATCGCACTTTGAAAAAACTTGCATCCAAAAATGCCTGAAATTCCGGCATCGCATTTTTTACATCATCTTCTGTTATCAGATTTTCTTCTGTTCTGTCCCAGATAGTATTGCAATATTCCTGAATAAAATATGGATATCCTTTTGTCACTGATACAATAGCATTTATTGCTTCCTGCGTGTAACTTACATCCAGCTCTTCTGCCGGTTTTACAATTGCTGCCCTCGCATCCTCATCTGCTAATTCTGCAACAGGAACAAACTTAAATAATCTTTCAGAATATGTTTTCACAGAACCAAATATCTGTAATACTTTCGGAAGCCCAGCTCCATATATCATAATTGGAAGTCTTAACTGTGACACTCGATGAATCGCATTGATTAAAGCTTCCATCTCATTATCCTTCATATATTGGATCTCATCAATAAAGAAACAGATTGATACTCCTGCTCTTAGTGCAGTCTTACCCATCTGAACAAAAAGATCTGTCAAATCATCTGCCAACAGACCCGTTGTGATATATGCCGGCATCTCAGATAATCCGGCTGAAAAAGTCTGGTCATTGGGATTATAAGTGATGCTGAAAGCCTGCAAAATAGCCATCGCTTTCTGTGCAAATGCCTTTGCCTTTTCAGATGTACTCATTTTATGGATCAACTGTTTAGAATAACTTGATATCTGCTGTAAAAAACTTCTTTTCTCAGCAACCTCAATATGCACATATAAAATATCTAACAGATCTGCTTTTTCCTCAATTGCATTCAGCAAAACAGTTTTTCCTACTCCACGCAAGCCATAATATACAACTGACTGCTGTGGATACCCTTTTACGAGTGCTATGATACTCTTCTCTGCATTCTTCAACAATTCATCGCGTCCTGCCAGATATTTCGGAACCGCGCCTGCTCCTGGTGTATAAGGTGATCCAAATCTCATAGATTCATATATCCCTTCTTCATATTTTCCTTCTCTTGTAACAAATTCATTATACTATCTCAATTCCTTGAACGCAACAAACCATCTTAAAAAGTGGCATATCCATTTTGCCTTATACATACATTATTTTAGAAATATCTGAATAATTCCGGAGGTCTTATGAAACGTATTGCTTCCTTTCTATCCGCTCTTTCCATCCAGCGCATGATCACTCCCTGCCTTTGCCTGATACTTGTACTCATCGGTCTTTTTTCCTTCCAGAAACAGTTAACTCCTACATCTGGAATTGTGAGTTCCAGAAAGCTGCCGATCTATTGTGTAAACACCGAAAGTCCCAAAGTTGCAATCAGCTTCGATGCTGCCTGGGGCAACGAACAAACCGAGACCTTGCTGTCCATTCTGGAAAAGTATCATGTAAAAACCACGTTCTTCATGACTGGTGGATGGGTGGAATCTTACCCTGATGATGTAAAAGCTATTGCTGCAGCCGGACACGATCTTGGCAATCACAGTGAGAATCACAAACAGATGTCCACACTGTCAGCAGATGAATGTAAACAGGAGATTCAGAAGGTTCACGATAAAGTAAAGGAACTGACCGGACAGGATATGATCCTCTTCCGTCCACCTTATGGAGACTACAATGATACACTGATTGATACGGCAAACAGCCTTGGATATCATGTGATCCAGTGGGACATTGACAGTTTAGACTGGAAGGACTACGGGGCTGACAATATCGTCTCCCGTGTGGTAGATAATGATCATCTTGGAAATGGTTCGATCATTCTTATGCACAATGGTGCCAAATACACTCCGGATGCCCTGGAACGTGTAATCACCGGGCTTCAGGAAAAAGGATATGAAATCGTACCGATCTCACAGTTGATCTATAAAGAAAATTATGAGATGGATCATGAAGGAAGACAGTTTATAAAAGGAAATGCGAAATAAGCCGCAATCCGCGGCTTTTTCTCGTTCTATGTAGATTTTCCTTGCATCCAACTCCTGGTTATGTTA
>ERZ1035006.2128-NODE-2128-length-11767-cov-2.784921_pt1 | contig 11767 bp, 10 predicted proteins | sample MGYA00520694_ERZ1035006 | MGnify/ENA primary metagenome ERZ1035006 (study PRJEB33766, sample SAMN09781746) | gut metagenome | biome: gut microbiome | host: Homo sapiens | place: Madagascar | study: EMG produced TPA metagenomics assembly of the PRJNA485056 data...
GTGTTACAATAGATAAGTACTAACGATTACCTTGGGGGTATTGTATGCAGGATAAAGATTCAGAAGTACTGAATTACCAGAGAAAGCGGAGAAAGCGGATCACGAAAATCCGAAATGGTATCATACTGATCGTGGCGGGATGGATCGTTCTGTCCATGTTATTGGTTGTGGTGCTGTTTGTGAAGATGACGTCGCTGGAACATAAGCTGGATCATCTGGTGACAAGCAGCAGTGAGCAGAGCACAGAGCAGATTCATGCCGGAGCAGCCGCAAAGTTAAATGGCGGCGTTATAGCAGAGGAGACAGAAACAGCAGAAGAGATGCAGACGGAGATGACATGGGATAAAGTCACACCTCCTGCATCCGGGATTTCCGATGAAGATAATCTGGCGTCGGAAGGAGATTTACATAAAGTATATCTGACGTTTGACAATGTACCGTCGGAACATACATCGGAGATTTTAGATGTGTTAGGAGAATATGGCGTAAAAGCTGCTTTCTTTGTGAATGGAAGCCAGGATGAAGAAATGATCCCTGTCTATAAACGTATTGTAGATGAGGGACATACACTTGGTATGAATTCTTATTCCAACCAGTACAGTGTGATCTATCAGTCAGAAGATGCATTTAAACAGGATTATGTGAAACTGAAGAATTTTTTGAAACAGACCACGGGAGTGGACAGTCTTTACTATCGTTTTCCGGGAGGAAGCAGCAATCTTATCAGCAACGTGCCGATGGACTGTTTTATTCATTATCTTAATACACAGGGAATTATCTATTATGACTGGAATGTATCGGCAGGAGATGGAGCTTCGACCGCATATACTTCTGAGGAAATAGTTGAAAATGTGACAGATGATGTAGTAAAATATAAAACGTCGGTGGTTTTACTGCATGACGGAACGGATAAGTCAGCAACGGTAGAAGCTTTAGGACCTTTGATTGAATCTTTAGAGGGAATGGGCGCACAAATATTACCGATTGATGAAGATACACAGGTTATTCAGTATGTGAAAGCAGACACAGTGGAATAACTGAGAATAAATGGAGGAATGAACATGGGATTTTTCAAGGACTTTAAAGATGACTTCTCACAGGCAGTCAATGAACTGATGCCTGCAGGTGACAACCTGGAAAACAGCACGAACGAAGATGACGTTGAGGTTAATACGTTAGAAGGCGAAGTGGATGTTGAGACAGAACTTTCCAAGTTAGATGGTCTGTTAGAACAGGTGACAAAGCAGGAAGCTGAGAAGGCTGCTGCAGCAAGAAGCGCCGCAGAGATGGCAGCAAGGAATGCAAGTGCCCCAATAGAAAGAGCAGCAGTACCTGTACCTGAACCAGAAAGAAATGAAACAGTTTCAAATATTACAAAAGCAACCCAGGAGGAAAGAAAAATGGCTGACAATACAACAGCACCTGTAACTAATAACCAGAGCGCACCGGTATCTGATGAGGTATCCGTAATCACAGAGGGAACAATCATCAAAGGTGATATTGTATCAAACGGTTCCTTAGATGTAAGAGGACAGGTAGATGGAAATGTGGGATGCAACGGCAAATTAGTTGTAACCGGTGTTGTAAATGGAAACAGCAGTGCATCTGAATTTTTTGCAGATGCTGCAAAGATTGAGGGAGAGGTTGTCAGCACAGGAACTATTAAAATCGGTCTTGGTTCTGTGATCATTGGTAATGTGACATCTACTTCTGCAGTGATTGCCGGAGCAATCAAAGGTGATATCGATGTACAGGGACCGGTTGTTGTGGATACATCCGCAGTTGTTATGGGCAACATCAAATCACGTTCTGTACAGATCAATAATGGTGCGGTAATCGAAGGATTCTGCTCACAGTGCTACTCTGACGTGGATGTACAGAGCCTGTTCAATGGTAATGCTCAGAAAGGAAACGAATAATCGAAAATGAAGAGAGTATTCTTAAAATTAAGCGGTGAAGCTTTAGCCGGTGAAAAACATACCGGTTTTGACGAGCCGACTGTTACAGAAGTGGCGCGACAGGTAAAACAAATCACAGATCAGGGCATCCAGGTCGGCATCGTGATCGGAGGAGGTAATTTCTGGAGAGGAAGAACCAGTGAAACCATTGATCGTACAAAGGCGGACCAGATAGGAATGCTTGCGACAGTTATGAATTGTATCTATGTTTCTGAAATTTTCCGTTCCGTTGGAATGAAAACACAGATTCTGACACCATTTGAGTGTGGAAGCATGACAAAACTGTTTTCAAAGGATCGTGCAAATAAGTATTTTGAAAAAGGAATGGTCGTATTCTTTGCAGGAGGAACCGGACATCCGTATTTTTCCACAGATACAGGCATTGTACTCCGTGCGATCGAGATGGAGGCAGAGGGCATCTACCTTGCAAAAGCAATCGATGGTGTCTACGACAGTGATCCAAAGATCAATCCTTCTGCTGTAAAATACAGTGAAGTATCCATACAGGAAGTGATCGATCGAAAACTTGCAGTGGTTGACCTGACTGCGTCGATTATGTGTATGGAAAACAAAATGCCGATGTTCGTTTTTGGGCTGAACGAGGAAAACAGCATTGTAAAAGCCATGACTGGCGATTTTAACGGTACAAAAGTAACCGTGTAACAAAGAACCGTGAAAGGTATGGAGTAAAAATATGGATGAGAGATTAGTTCAGTTTGATGAAAAAATGCAGAAAACAATGAATAACCTGTCAGAGGAGTTCGGAAGCATCCGTGCAGGACGTGCCAATCCGCATGTCCTTGACAAGTTAAAAGTTGATTATTATGGAACACCGACTGCAATCCAGCAGGTGGCAAACGTCAATGTTCCGGAACCGAGAATGATTCAGATCCAGCCATGGGAAGCTTCTATGGTAAAAGAAATCGAGAAAGCAATCTTAACGTCAGATCTTGGAATCAATCCGACAAATGATGGAAAAGTGATTCGTCTTCTTTTCCCGGAACTCACTGAGGAAAGACGTAAAGAACTGGCAAAGGATGTTAAGAAAAAAGGCGAGAATGCAAAAGTAGCAATCCGCAATATCCGTCGTGATGCCAATGATTCTTTCAAGAAATTAAGCAAGTCTGCCGATGTGTCCGAGGACGAAGTGAAAGAGTTAGAGGATGGCGCACAGAAAATGACAGATAAATATATCACTGAGATCGACAAGGCTGTTGAGGCAAAAACAAAAGAGATCCTGACAGTTTAGGGATTTTTGTATAGAACATAAAAGGTGAGGACATGACAATGGCGTGTCCTCATTTTCTCTTTATGAATGAATGCAGGTTATGGAAAGGCGTGGTGATTACAATGAAAATTCCGCAGCATGTAGCAATTATCCTTGACGGGAACGGAAGATGGGCAAAAAGTAAGGGAATGCCCAGAAACTATGGTCATACGGTTGGGGCAAAAAATGTGGAAACAGTCTGCAAAGCAGCACATGATATGGGAATTAAATATCTGACTATGTATGCTTTTTCGACAGAAAACTGGAACAGACCGGAGGGAGAAGTGGCAGCACTTATGAAGCTGCTGGAAAGTTACCTGAAGAACTGTATTAAAACAGCAGATAAAAATAATATGCGGGTTCGCGTGATCGGAGATACCACACGGTTAAGTGAACGGTTTCAGAAACAGATTACGGAGCTCGAAGCGGTTTCTGCAAAAAATGATGGATTGAATCTTCAGATTGCAATCAATTATGGAAGCAGAGATGAGATGATTCGTGCAATGAAAAAAATGTATCGTGATATGGAGAATGGCTCAAGGCAGGTATCAGAATTAAATGAGGATATGTTTGCCTCGTATCTGGATACGGCAGGAATCCCGGATCCGGATCTTTTGATCCGTACGAGTGGGGAACAGCGCCTTTCGAACTATCTGTTATGGCAGCTTGCGTACAGTGAATTTTATTTTACCGATGTGCCATGGCCGGATTTTGGAAAAGAGGAATTAGAAAAAGCTGTGGAAGCGTATAATAAGAGAGACAGACGATTTGGCGGGCTGGCAGAGGAAACGAAATAGACCGAAAGAAGAAAGGGCAGGTTTTCATATATGTTTAAGACAAGACTGTTGAGCGGCATCGTGTTGGTTGCAGCCGCACTGGTACTTATTATTACGGGAGGAGATGTGTTACTCTTCTCAACGTTACTCATTTCTTATATAGGAATGTTTGAGTTATACCGCATTTTTCATGTGGAGAAAGAACTGCCGGGAATCGTGGGTTATCTTGCTGCGACCGTATTTTATTGTAATCTGAAATGGGATTTTCTTCCGGATCTTATGGTAGTCGTTTTAGGTTTTCTGATGGCATTGATGTTCGTCTATGTGTTTACTTATCCGAAATATAAGACAGAGCAGATGTTAGCTGTATTTTTTGGTGTGTTTTATGTGGCTGTGATGCTTTCTTATGTATACCAGACGAGAATGCTCACCGCGGGAGCCTATATCGTATGGCTGGTCTTTTTATGCTCCTGGGGATGTGATACCTGTGCGTACTGTGTTGGCATGCTGATTGGAAAACATAAAATGTCTCCGAAGTTAAGCCCGAAAAAATCTGTGGAAGGAGCAATCGGTGGAGTGGCCGGTGCTGCACTTTTAACTGTGATCTATGGCATGATCTTTAAAAATGCGATGGGTGTTACCGCACAGCATGTATGGATCATGGCAGCGATCAGTGCGGTTGGAGCGTTGATCTCCATGGTAGGTGATCTGACTGCGTCTGCAATCAAGAGAAACTATGAGATCAAGGATTATGGAAAACTGATCCCGGGACACGGCGGTATCCTGGATCGCTTTGACAGTGTGATCTTTACGGCGCCGATGATTTATTTTCTTGCAGCAAATTTTATTGTATTGTAAACAGAGGATATTAGTGCGAAAAATAAGCCTGATAGCTTTTTTCGCACGGCTATTTGTTTCTGAGCAAAACAAATAGCTTTGATGGCAAGGCATAAAAAACATGCCTCCGAGAATTTGAGATTCTCGTCGCCTCTTCGCAACAAGTTGCTCAGAAAAGAGGATTCGTATGTACAAGATCATGACTCCCGGACCGACACAGGTTCCGGAAACAGTAAGACGTGCGCGCAGTTTTGCCTGCACAAATCCTGATCTGGATGAAGAATTTTATGATTTTTACAAAGAGACCTGCGAGCTGATCAGCAGACTTCTTGGCACGAAAAATGAGACGCTGATTTTAGACGGGGAAGGAATTTTAGGACTGGAAGCTGCCTGCGCTTCCCTGACAGAACCGGGCGATAAAATACTTGTCATCGACAACGGTATCTACGGTAAAGGATTTGCTGACTTTGTCAGCATGTATGGTGGCATCCCGGAACTTTACCATGCCGATTACGAGAACACTTTGGATGTGGACGCACTCGCGGAATACTTAAAAGATCATCACGACTACGCTTATGCCACCGTTGTCCACTGTGACACACCGAGTGGGATGTTAAATGATATCAGCAGAATCTGTCCACTGCTCAAACAGTATGGCATCTTAACGGTCGTCGACTCCGTTTCCGGCATGTTTGGTGAGAGAGTCTGCGTCGATGACTTTCAGATCGATCTTCTCTGCGGTGGTTCCCAGAAAGCAGTTTCCGCACCTCCTGGTCTTACTTTTGTTGTGGTGAGTGATGATGCAAAAGAAAAAATGAAAAACCGTAAAACCCCGATTGCATCTTTCTATGCAAATCTGATGGCTTTCGACGGTTACTATGAGAAGAAATGGTTTCCTTACACCATGCCGATCAGCGATATCTACGGTCTGCGCGCTGCATTTAACCTGATCGCCGGTGATAAAACCCTGTATGAACGCCATGCAAGGATCGGTTCCGCCACCAGGGCAGCCGTCAAAGAGGCAGGATTAAAGCTTCATCTGCAGAGCGGTTACTCAAACACCGTAACGGTTTTTGATATCCCGGAATGTACCGATGCAAAATCCATCTTAGATGAGATGCGCACAAAATATAACATTATGCTTGCCGGCTCCTTTGATGAATTGTCCGGAAAAGTGATCCGTATCGGACACATGGGTGAAAACGCAAGATTAGAACATATGGTTTCTGCTTTAGAAGCACTCTCCGCTACCCTGACCGATCTTGGGGTAACGCTTCAGGGAAATCTTGCGGATCTGTTTTTGAAACATTACAGGGAATTTCAGGACTGATCTGTTTAAACCGGCTCACTCCACAACGCCTGGATTCCCTTTGCACCCGGCAATTTCTTTAAATCGATTTTCTCAGTATCCGGGGTCTGGATCAAACCCCGGTAATATTGGATTGTGTATCATCTTTCTTCTCTTCCAGCCGCTCCCTGATCTGCTGCATCCTGCCATCTAACTGTGAGATCAGCTCCGCACAGAAACAGAGATCCTGTGAAATGACCTGTGCATTGTCTATATCTTTTTTGTATTTTAACTTGTGCTCCAGGCTCGCCCAGAAATCCATTGCAATGGTACGGAACTGCACTTCCACGCGCATCATCTTTTTCTCGTTGGTCAGAAAAATCGGCACTTCAAGAATCAAATGGAGGCTGCGGTAGCCATTCGGCTTCGGATGGCTGATGTAATCTTTTTTCTTGATGAGTTTGATGTCATCCTGCTTTTCCAGATAATCCGCTAATGTATAAATGTCATCCGGAAAAGAGCAGATAACGCGGACACCTGCGATATCATTTAAATTTTTTTCAATGTTGTCCACCGAAAATGGGATTTCCTGACGCTTCATTTTCTTCATGATACTGTCCGGTTCCTTGATCCTGCATTTTATCGACTCGATCGGGTTTCTGCTGTTCTGGACCGAAAGCTCTGTATTTAATACATCCAGCTTTGTCTTTACCTCTAACATCGCACATTCGTACTGCATCATCAGACAGCGAAACTTCTGTAACTCCTCAATGTCCCCAAAAACATGATCCAGTTCCTTGACTGTTTCAATATCCATGTACTCCATTTGACTTTCTCCTTAGAAACATTATTTTGTAACGGCTTCTCCTGACCGGTTACCTTCTAATTACTATTTTACCATACTTTTACCAAAAATTTATTTAAACTTCTGTGAAGATTTCATACAATAGAATGCACACTCTGCGAACATTCTATTGTCATGAATAATAGAAAGTGCGTTTTTTACATCAAAGGTGCAAACAACCGCAGAAGGCACTGGGTTCCACGCAAAACAGCGGATCGCCCGCTCTTATATTTTTCTGTCACTTCCGTACTCTCGGCAAAAATATGTTCAAAATCCTTCCGCATTTCCTTCACTGCATCACAGTTGTACAAAAAAGCCCCATTTTCAAAATGAAGATACAAACTGCGATAATCCATATTGATCGTGCCACAGGTTGCCGCTTCCCCGTCGCAGACACACTGTTTTGCATGAATAAATCCAGGTGTGTATTCATAAATACGCACCCCCTGACGCACCAGTCCTGCATAATAAGAACGTGTCACTTTGTAGATCAGTTTTTTATCCGGGATTCCCGGTGTGACGATCCGCACATCCACCCCACGTTTTGCTGCAAGTCCCAGTGCCCGGTTCATCTCATCTGTGATGATCAGATACGGTGTTGTGAAATAAATCTCCTTTTTTGCATGTGCAATGAGATTCATATAAACACTCTCTCCGACGTGCTCGTCATCTAACGGACTGTCCGCATATGGCTGGATAAAACCATCCCGTTTCGCCTGATAATCTGTCTCTGGCAGATACTTCTGATAATCCTGATCTGTTTTTTTCACGGCATTCCACATTTCAAGAAACATGATGGTAAGGCTTTTTACCGCATCCCCCTCTAAGCGGATACCGGTATCCTTCCAGTGTCCGTACGGGTGGGTAATGTTAAAATACTCATTTGCAAGGTTATACCCCCCTGTAAATCCCACCTTTCCATCGATCACCGTGATCTTTCTGTGATCCCGGTTATTCATAAATACGGACAATACCGGAATAATCGGATTAAATACACGGCATGCAATGTCATTTTCTTCCATGCGTTTGCAGAAATCACGATTGATAAAACCGATACTTCCGACATCATCATAAAAAATACGCACCTCCACACCATGTGCAGCCCTGTCTTTTAAAACGTTTAAAATCCGCTCAAACGATTCCGCCTGCTCGATTGCATGGTACTCCATAAAAATAAAATGTTCTGCTTTTTTCAGTTCTGCAAGCTGTGCCTCCAGCCCCTGTGACGCATCCGCATAAAATGCCACATCCGTGTTATGGTATACCGGATAATGCCCGTATTTCCAGATATAATCTGACTGATTTGCAATCGACAAATCTTTTTTCTGAAGTTCTTTTGTAACCTCATCATCACTGTTTAAAAAAGGAAAAAGCTCCTTATCGATCAATTCATAACGTTTTTTCATGCTCCTCGTCAGATTCGAGCGCCCGAATAACAGAAACACACATAGTCCAAAAATCGGAAAAGCTGCAATCAGAAGCATCCATGGCACTTTAAATGCCATATTTCCATGCGTTCCGTATATTGCAAAGACAACTGAGACTGCGATCAGCGTGGAAAAAAGCGAAATTGCCGCTGAATAACGGTTCAGCCATAAGAAAAGGTTGATGATCCATATCACCTGAAGCAAGACACTGATTCCGACAAAGACAAGTCTTCCTATGCTGTTTTTTACTGATGTTTTCTGTTCTGTTCTCATAGTATTGAAAAATACCGCACAATTGCTCATGCGGTACTCTTTTCTCCATTTCCAATTTATTTTTTAATTACGTCCACCTATTTTATCTTTTACATTTGCGTTTACTTTTCCGAGGTAACCTACCAGCTCATCTGATACTGTCACAATCCGCTCTGTCGCCTGATTGCACTGGTCAACGATCTGCTGGAATTCTTCCATATTCTCGGTCGTTACTTTGGCGCTGTCAGCATTCTGCTCCGCAAACTCTGTCAGAGATGTGATTCCACTCTCGATCACAGTCTTATGATCATCTAACGCACTTACTTCTTCACTGATTCCATCTACCGCATCGCTTGTATTCTTGATTTCCTCATTCAGTGAACGGAAAATCTCTTCTGTATCATGAATCTTTTCATTCTGTTTTACAAACGCTTCTGATACCTTCTGCGTGATCTCTACACTGATATTTGAATTGTCAATCAATGTATTGACAATCTGGTTGATCTGCTCTGTTGATTCTCTTGACTGATCTGCTAACGTACGGATTTCTTCCGCAACAACTGCAAATCCTCTTCCATGTTCCCCTGCTCTTGCAGCCTCAATGCTTGCATTCAATGCAAGAAGGTTTGTCTGATTAGAAATTCCGGCTATGATCTCTGTTGCCGTACGGATCTCCTGCGCTGACTGGTTGGTCAGATCTGTCTGCTGTCTTACATTTTCAATCGCAATGCCGCTCTCTTTGCTGATATTTACAAGTTCCTCCATGATTGCTTCTGCTGCTTTGTTGCTCTCTTTCATATGCTCGGCACTCTGTGCTAACATAGATACATTTTCAGCAATCTCATCAATCGTTCTGCTGATAGCATCAATCTTGTCTTTCATATCAACGGTGTGATCTGCCTGGGAGATTGTATTGTCCGTAATGGCAGTCACTGCCTTTCCTGTCTGATCCAGGGAAGTTGTCATGCTCTTAAAGATATGTTTAAAATCCTCTGAAACCTCTCCGAGTTCCTTTGTCGCTTTTTTGATTCCAAGCACAACCTGTGAAAACGAACTGACCGACTCCTGAAATGTACGTACAAGCTGTCCGATCTCACTATCTTTCTCCGCAAGTTTATTGACCTTCTCTGCAACACCACCGGAACCTCCTGCCTCTGTACCTTCGCCCATAAGCTGTCTGAAAACATCCAAAAGTGTCCTGATTGATGCAAACACTAACCCGAAAATGATTACTGTTGCAGCACAGATCAGTATCATCGCAACCATTGTGCCGATCACTCCATTTTTCAACAGCTCAAGTACAACAATCTGCCATACTGCCATAATCAGGAAAAACACACCAAAAACGCTTAGCAGTTTTTTCCATGCCATCTTTTTATCATCGTCCATTTTTTTATCCTCCATCTGTTTTTATTACCTAAGACTGTCCCGCAGCAGGCGGCGCAGTCTGCATTGATTTCTGCATAACCTTATTCTCATACATTGCATGATCTGCTTCACGGAATACGGATGTAAAAGAATCTATGCAGTCCGGCTCATGAAATGCGATTCCCCTCGCAATCTGTATTTTCTGTTCATACTTTGTATTGTTTTTATTGAAAACCACAATACCGTCATCAAAATTTTTCAGCAATGCATCACATATTGCCTTTTCGGCCTGTTCGATAATGATCACAAATTCGTCTCCTCCGATACGGTATACAATATGATCTTCAAATCCTTTTTGTATCAGTCTGCTTGCATCCCTGATCAGCATGTCACCGAACTCATGTCCAAAATTGTCATTGATCTTTTTCAGATTGTTGATATCCATGACCACAACCGCATATTTGATCTTCTCATCAGCCGCATGTTTATCTAACTTATCCACATACTCTTTATATGCAGCTTTATTTGCAACACCTGTCAGGGCATCCGTATACGCCTGCTCATTCACATAGTCAATGTAATGCCGCAGGTGATTTACCATCTGCTGCACGCTGTCTGCAAGTACACCAACCTCATCTTTGGATTCACAGTCGATATTGACCCCAAGATCACCACCGGCAACCTTCTGTGCAGCTTCCGTAAGTTCTTTGAGCGGACGCGTCATTTTCCTGGTAACATGGATTGTGATCAAAACCGCTATAAACATGATAGCCAGCGTTGAAACCAAAAACAATCGGATAATACGGTCACTCGACGCATTGATCTCCTTTGCCGGTGCAGTGACAACAAAAAACATACCGTTTTCTAACTGTCTGGCGGTCATTTTCTTCTTTATGCCATCCAGATTATAACCGACAAGACCATCCTCTGTTCCTTTTTTAACCAGTAAATTTAACACCTTTCTGATCTTTCCATGTGTATTTTCTTCATTAAGTCCTTCCGGATAATCACGGTGATAATAAATTACATAATCTGCTCCTGCAAGGAAAGCATAACCGCTCTCATAAATCTGTACAGAATCCACCTTTTCTTTCAGCAGTGCCATATCAATATCCATGCCCAGAACACCGATAAAGTCTTCATTCCTGTATATCGGCACCACATAAGAAATAATCCAGTCATTTTTATTCTTATTGTCATACGGCTCCATCCAGAACGCCTCTTCTTTTTCAAGTGCCTCATAATACCAGCCGACATGCTCCTTATCATCCTGTGCATATTTTGAAAAATCGACAATGGAATCTTCAGTAACTTTGCCATTTTCATCCTTGTACCAGAAAAATCCTGTCTGGGGACCAGCAAGTTCCGGATTCACTCTCATATAGACTCCGCGTGATCCTTCTGTATTTTTCACAGTATGTAAGGCAACCTCCTGCACTTTCTTTACCAGCACATCGGTATTGTCTTTGTCCATCCCGTTTTTTCCAGGTTCGCTATACTGTTCTATTGTATAATCCTGAATCATATTCACGGACTGTTCAATACTTGTCAGCGTTGCATTGATCTCCTCTGCCTTATCCTCGCAAAACAGATTCATGAACTGCGCGGAATCCTCATTTACAAGTTTATGCGTATATATAAAACCAACATATCCAAGCGCCAGCGCTGAAAGAAGTACACATCCTACCGTCAAAGCCAGAAATTTAGACTGTAAAGACCTCATCGGCAATCCTCTCTCTCTCTTCTTTCT
>ERZ1035006.2132-NODE-2132-length-11752-cov-18.594340_pt1 | contig 11752 bp, 8 predicted proteins | sample MGYA00520694_ERZ1035006 | MGnify/ENA primary metagenome ERZ1035006 (study PRJEB33766, sample SAMN09781746) | gut metagenome | biome: gut microbiome | host: Homo sapiens | place: Madagascar | study: EMG produced TPA metagenomics assembly of the PRJNA485056 data...
CCTCTTAAGTATTGGTTACCACAAGGCCATATTGATTTCTTGGCGTATGCTCCTTTTAATGCAGGAACGGTTAATAATACATATAATAATACATATTGTCTTGATTTTACTGTATCATCAGCAATTGATAAACAGATAGATTTGTTGTGGGCTCATGCTGATAATCAGACAAAGGATAACAATCCTGTTAAATTTAATTTCAATCATGCATTGGCTAAGATTGGTTATACCGTCAAAACAAATGTTGAAGGTACAGGTACAACTATAACATTGAAGAAGATTACATTGGCTGGATCTACTGCAGCTGATCCAGCAAAAGCTTTCTACACTAAGGGTACCATAGATTTGTCTAAGCCAAATGGAACAGATCTTTGGACAACATCAACTTTTCCCGACAGGCAAAATTTTGAATGGTACAAAGGAACAACTTATAATGTAGCTACATCTCCATCTCATCCTAATGATAACAGAGAAAAGGATAAGGATTATTTGTTTGTAATTCCACAGAATTTCGAATCAGGACATGATAACCTTTATGTTATCGTAGAGTACACTATAAACTATAATCTTGGTAAATCGGGAACAATAAATACAATGGACTATACGGTTTTTAGTAAGATTGAAAAGAATTTCTTGCAGGGTAAGGCATATATGATTAACTTGAACATTGGTCTGACTCCAATCGAATTCGATGCTACAGTTGAGTCGTGGCCTGCTGATGAAAGCATTGGTGATATTGATTTGCAGAACTAAATAGACGAATCATTTAGTATGAAATAGATAAAGAGACGCAAGACATGAGTTCTTGCGTCTCTTCTTCCTGATAAATTGGTAATAGACACCTAAGTTCATAAGATGGCAATCAAAATAGAAAATCAATAAAACGAAACATGCGAATCTTTTTATCATTTCTCATATTACTATTCTGTGTAAGTTGTTCCCAAGAGATCAATGAGAATGCGGCTATGGAAGATGGTGCTTCCATTTCTTTTGATACCTCTTGGGGAAAGGATGTACAGACCAGAGGTAATGAAATGGTCTATCATAGTATCTTTAAAATAGGAATCTTTGCCAAAATGAAATCTGATGGCGATTGGCAGGATGGAAAAAGCTTCGACCCTTCTTCCTTTATGAACAATGTCAACTTTTCCAGAACTTGGGTTCCTGAGAAAAACGACTGGTCGAAATGGGACTATACTCCTCATCATTATTGGCCCGAGAACGAAGACCAAAAGATCAATTTCTTTGCCTATGCACCAAGAAGAGATAGTGCGTCGCTGAATTTGGCGGATAATCATGTCAGGCTCTATCATTCTACGAGCAAGGAAAATGTTGATTTAGTGTGGGCATGCAGTTTGAACCAGAACAAATCCACCGTAAGTAAATCGGAGAATAAGGCTGTGAAACTTCAGTTCAGCCATTCTTTAGCGAAGATTTCTTTTAAGATTGGTTTGTCTGAGCTCTTAGATGGTGATACAGACAAAGGAGCACAGGTTATCTTGAAATCGGTGAAGTTGTGTGACTCTCCTGATGGTACGGGGGGAGTCTTCATTGATGGAGGCTACTTGAATTTGGCAACGGGAGAATGGAACAATGATGACCCACTGAGTCCTAGGACGGTTTATACTTGGACTCCAAAAACTGATACCAACAAGAATGAGGATTTTCGCCTGAGTTCTGATAAAATTAATTCCGAGAATAAACCAATAACCGTATCTAATGATTCTTATCTTTTCATTCTTCCCCAAATGAAATATAAGGCATTTTATCTGATTGTGGATTATGTATTGAAGCATGCTGATGGTAAAAAAGAGCCACGACAGGCCAAGGGATTGGTTAAGGTTAATCCAGAGCTTCCTATGGAATTTGTTGCTGGCAAAGCATACAATTTCGTACTTAACATACCGCTGCACACCATACAGATAGATGTTGATACAGAAGTAAAAAAATGGCCGAGTACGACGAAGACGACTCGTGCAGAAGGAACCAATACAGGTTTCCACGAATTTAGTGATAGTAGTAAGTTGGGGCTTTTTGCTTTCCATGCACAGAATTCTACAACCGAATCAGAATCGCTCTTTATGAGTAAACTGAATAATACTAAAGAAGGAGAGGTACTTACGTATCGGGCGAGCGATAAAACTTGGATTTATTCACCTAAGCGATTCTGGCCAAAGACAGGAATTCTGCATTTTTATGCAGGCTATCCTAATTTGTTCACTTATGAAAATGGAAAAGTTCATTTTACTACTCCAGACTATAATCCTTTTGGAGTAGATTTCTTGTGGGGCTTGCGTAATGTAGAATGCAGTTCTCATTCAAATTCGTGGAAAATCAAGATGAAGCATGCCTTGGCAAGAGTTAATATTTATTTTGATAAGGAATATGGAGATGTCGACAAAGTAAAAGTGGCTGCCAGCAGAAAGGGGACATTTACTCCTACTTCAACGGAGGACATTCCTATATGGGAAGTAGATGATTCTCAGAAAAACGAATTGATTGGTGTCAATAAGGTTAAAGAAGATATGGCGGCTATTCTTTTTGTCTTTCCGGGTAAAATCAACAAACTGCGTTTTCAATCTTCTCTAAAAGGAACTATAGATTTTTCTAATATCGACCCTCCATTTGAGGCAGGAAAGGAATATAATATCTATGTATCTCCTACAGGAATAAGTATTGTTTACGTTCCTTCTAAATAGGATATGAGGGTGTGCCATCAGTCCATGGCACATCCTCATATATATTTTCCCTTAAGGCTAAATTTATTTTCCCTTAAGGCTAAATATATTTTCCCTTAAGGCTAAATATATTTTCTTCTAAGCATGCAAATCCAGCGGTACGTCTAGCGGGAAATATAACGAAATTCAGAATGCCAGAACGGCAATAGTCTTTCATTTACCCCATCTTGACGAATCACGGTATAGGCAGCCTTTATCTTTCTTAGTTCTTCTTCAGAAAGAGTATCCTTAAATTTACCATTTATCAACACAAACAAGGCACGAAGTCTAAAATCAGGTGCCAAACAATACCAGAATATTTTCTTGTCATCATATTCATTTAAGGACCAACAGACATTTAAGGCATACCTTTCGGTAGAAGCATAACGGGCAAACACATAGTCGACCCAAGCTTCAGGTTCCCTATCGTTCAGCCATTTTGCCACAAACTTCTCTGCCTGTTCTCTGGTAAATTCCAAAGTTGCCTCTGAGCCCCAATCCCAGAACTTAACCGTCATCAAACTATCCTCTAGGGTTACTCCTGCCCTATTATTAAGCGAAGTAATATCCATCGTAAGATCGTTATGAAAACTCAGTTTCATGCAAGAATCTGACTTTGCATTTAGCTTTGCAATTTGCTCACAGAGATTATCCAGCAATCCCTGCCTTGAATAACGAATGCCATCGACCTCAATATCACCATCCAGTTCATTAGCATAAGTATGACAGGATTTTGTATTATTAAACACAAAAAGATTATCTAAAAGAGGCTTATTGTTCTGTTTGAGTGTATAATCTGCCGCCAATTGATACCCCTTGATACTATCATTGCTTAGAGTTGGTCTGAAAGAGCCATGGATATCATCACCCTCAAACTCTATTTCATTTTCCTTCGGAGAAATCAAAACCGTAGTATTTATCCCTCGATTCTCATAAGGAACCAATCCATATATCGTCAGGGTGTAATAGGCAGAATCCTTTCCTCCCCAACTTACGAACTCCAATGTCACGTCATTAGAGGTAACTTCCTTACCATTCAACTTAAACATTCCTTTAGAAGCCACAAAAGTCCCTTCCATCAGGCTTCCCCGCAGAATCGTAGGCTGCGGCACATCGTCATCCTTGCAAGATGAAAGCAAGCCCAAAAGAGCCACAAAAATAATCAGTATACGTTTCATAAGCCACTATATTAAAATTGATTGACACAAAAGTATGAAAAAAAATCAAAACACAATGTATAAGAATGTTTTTTAAAATATATTTAAGTTTCGCAAGTAACCTCCGGTCCCCGAAGGGGGCCAACTTTCAATAACCGCTGGTGGAATGACCGAAGGTCATGGAACCTGCGGACAACCAATAGTAGGGAGAAAGCGTCCCCAAAGGGGGCGAACCACATCCAGTCTTGCTCCTGTTCGCCCCCTTCGGGGACGATAAGAGAGTATCTGTGACTATCCGCAGGTTCCATTCCCTTCGGTCATTCCACCCGCGGTTATTCACATTCGCCCCCTTCGGGGACGGTAGAATGCTACTTGCGAAACTTCAGTTTTTTTATTTTTTATCTTCCCAACCAAGCCTCTGGGTTGAGCTTGGCAGTCTCCTTGCGAAGCTGGAACTGGAGGATGTTGTCGGCACCCACGGCACCCAATGCCTGGCGGGTACTTACCTTCTGTCCCTTATGAACGCTTACCGATTTCAGGTTGCAATATACTGAGATGTAGGCACCATGACGAACCAATACGTTCCACATGCCACCATATCCGAATACGGCACTCACCTCGCCATCGTAGATGCTGCGAGCCACACAACCCGGCTTGCCCTGGATGTTGATACCCTTGTTATCAAGCCTAACACCCGTCAAGCCCTGCACGTTATACTGACCGAAATGGCTCACGATGCGATAACCTCCACTGATAGGCATCGGCAGACGACCACGGTTTGCCTCGAAACCACCATTCAGCATACGGTCTACCGAACTCAAGGTAGCCGCCTCCTGCGCCTCCTTCTTGGCAGCAGCAATCTCACGAGCCTGACGCTCCTCATCCGCCTTCGCCTTCAGCTCGGCGGCCCTACGGTCAGCTTCCGCCTTCTTAGCCGCCTGTTCGGCAGCAGCTTCACGTGCCGCCTGTTCTGCGGCAGCACGCTGTGCCGCCTCGGCAGCAGCACGCGCCTTAGCCTGCGCCTTGGCTTTCGCCTTCGCCTCCGCCTGGGCAGCAGCTTCTTCCTGTGCCTTTCTTGCAGCCTCGGCTGCAGCACGAGCCTCCTCGGCAGCCTTTCTTCTTGCCGCCTCGGCAGCAGCCTCACGGGCTTTCGCCTCAGCTATTCTGCGGGCATTCTCTCTTGCGGCAGCCTCGGCAGCAGCCTTCTTGCGGGCCAATTCCTCGGCACGCTTCTTGGCTGCAGCGGCAGCAGCAGCCTTGCGCTTAGCTTCGGCAGCAGCACGGGCACGAGCCTTTGCCACTTCCTGCTGAACCAATCGGTCAATCTGTGCATTGATGGCCGCATCCTTCTGACGCTGGTCGGCGATGACAGCCTGAATGGTCTTCTGCTGCTTCTGCAGTCCCTGCACCATCTCCTTCTGCTGCGTCTGCTTGCCTTCCAATGCCGTCTTCTCCTGCTTGCCCTTATATAATAAGGTGTTCTTATGACCCTTTACGTTCTTCAACTGGCGATGCTTCTCGTTCACCTGCTTCTGCTTTGCCTGGATGGCCTGTCCCTGCACCTTCTGATAGGAAGAATACTGGCGGATGAACGAAAGGCGGCGATACATCTGAGTCAGGTTCTTGGCACTGAAGATAAACATCAGCTTATCCTGCACCGTATGGTGCCTGCTCATATAGCGCATAGAGCGGATATACTTGTTCTTTCTGTCCTGCAACTGCTGCTGAAGAGTCTTCAACTGCGCCTGCAGAATACCGATATTTCCGTCGATATGGTGGATATCTTTCTGGATTCCATCAATCTTCTTCTGGCTCTGGTCTATTTCGCCGTTCAGAGCCATCAGGTCTTCCAGTCGCTTCTTCACGTCGGCCTGATTCTTGCGCAACGCCTGCTCCTGTTCCCTGATTCGCTTCTGGATACTGGCACGCTGTCCCTGCAATCCCCTGATGTTGGCATTGCTGTAGGTGGCAGCTCTGCGTTCTGCCTTCGTTGGAGCCTTGGTAGAAACCTGCACATGCTGCTTGCCCCTTCGGGCAGGTGCCTTGGCAGCCGGCTTTTTTCTGTTGTGCTGTTTGTTTGAGGCAACGGCAGTCTTCTTCGCAGGTTTCTTCTGCACATGATGCTGTGCAAAAGGCGCCAGCGAGAACGTCATTGCCAATATGAATAATATGATTCGCTTCATGATGAATAGGAATGATTTCTATGTTTATTTCCAGCAATCATGCGATTACATGCTCATGAGTTTGCCAAGTACATCTTTAGGTGATACCTGCTTGTACTTACCCGATACCTCGGTCTGCGCATCCCACTTGTCATCGGTCTTTACGCTCTTCATCTCGATGTTGAGCTTTGCCTCCTGAGGCTTGTTGTTCAGGATGGTGGTAAGCGTCATGCGCTGGGTGGCAGGAAACATCTTCACGCCCACACTCTTGAAGTCGCTATACTTCAGGTTGAGTCGCGAATCGCCGTTGCCTTTATCCTTGTAGGTAACGTTGGCTTCAGCGATTCTTCCGCTGTTTCTATTCGCCTTCCACTGGTAGTTCATGTTGCCATATCTGATGGAAACAGGCACATTTTCGGCGGTTTCATCGAGATTTGCCGAGAATTTCTTCAGGTCGGAATCTGATACCTTCTTCACACCTGGCACGAGCAACTGGTTCCAGAAGAGTGCCTGGAGCGAATAGAAGTTGATGCCCTGCTTCTTGAGGAAATCCACCTGCGTATAGTCTGCCTTGATGTATTCCTTGTGCATGCGGTCTACGATGAGCACATAGTTTGGGGTGAACTCCAGTCTGCCCACCTCGGAGCCCAGTATTGGGATAAAGAGCTGGATGCGGATTACCTCGTCCTTGCGCATGCTCAGCTTGCCTGGCACGGTGATGTCCTTGCCTGCCGCCTGCAGATTAAACGTCATATTGCCCACGATGTTCTTGGCATACACCTGGTTGTCGGCAACCTTCTGCACGAAAGCCAGGTTCTTCATCGAAGCCACCTCTGCTGCATCCGCAGCCTTGGTCTCGGTCTTCCTGTTCTGGGCATTCACCTTGCCCGTTCCTTCCATCTTCTTGGTAGAGCCGCAAGAAGCCATCAGCAGAAGAGCCACGGCAGCCACTGCCATCTTCAAATTGTTCATCACTTTCATTTTCTTCTTATCCTTTCTTATTTCTTTCTACCTCTTTTTGTTTTTCTGCCCGTAGCCTTGCCGGTGGTTTTCTGCTTCTTCACCTCGGCTACAGCCGGATTCATCCTTTTCTGGAATTCTTCTTCAGAGATATATTGTTTGTTCTTTATTTTCCAATCAAGCGTAGTCGACGGGTTATCGTCGGTATGGGCTTTCTTCCAAAAATCCACGGCTTCATCGGTGATTCCGTTCATGGAGTAAATGTCGCCGGCATGTTCAAGAACCGTACTATTATTCTCGGTGGAATCGCGGTTTTTCAGCGCTGCATCAATATAAGTCTTGGCATCCGCATAGCGTTCCTGCATAAACAGGATCCAGGCATAGGTGTCAAGATATGTGCCGTTGTTCGGCTCCGCCTTGATAGTCTTGTAGCTCATCGATTCTGCCTTGTGCAGGTCCTTGCCCTGCTCGCTCAGATAGTAGGCGTAGTTGTTCAGCGCCATCACGTTGTCGTCCTTCCATTGCAGGCAGGAATCGTAGGCAGCCATCGACTCCTCTGTTCTTCCTTTCTTATACAGGATGTCGCCCATCACGGCATAGAGGTCGGAAACCAGGTCCTTGTTCGACTGTTCGTTGAGCTGCGCCACTCCCAGTCGAAACTCGTTGAGTGCGTGGTCTTCGTCGTTCTCCTGATAATACGCCATTCCTCCGAAGTAGTAGAAAACCATTTCCTCGGGATTATACTGATGGGCTGCATGCGACTGGGTAATGACTTCGCCATACTTGCGCTGGTTCCAGAGACTCTGGATAAGCTGCAGACGGGCGTTCACGTTGTCCGGTGCTATGTCGAGCACCTTCTGGAATGCCGCATTCACCGTATCGGCAGGCATCTGCTTCAAACTCATATAGGCAGCCCTCAACTCGGCTACCTCTGATGATGGTTCCGGCTGGTTGAGCACCCTGTTGAAGAGGGCGAGCACCTTGGTAGAGTCGCCTCCCTCACTCTCGTTGGTCTGGATATAGGAACGGAACATCATAATCCTGGTTTCGGTATCCGTCTTCCTGCTCATCAATATCTTGTCGAGCATCTGGTGCGCCTGTTCCTCCTGCTTGGTGGCATTATAGTAGTCGTAGAGCGACATCTGGGCGTAGGCATTGTCCGGCTCTTCCTTCAGGGCATCGGTAAAATACTTGAATGCCTCTTTCTGCCGGTTGTGCTGCATCAGCCAGTTGCCGAGCATCGTCTTATACACCATGTCCAGGGGATGCTGCTCCGACAGCGTCTTCAGTTCGTTGTAAGCCGCCTTCGGGTCGTTCATCATCTCGTAGATGCGCATCTTGGTCAGGGTAAGCTGCTCGCTCTCGCCTTCCTCCGTCTCCAGTCTGCCCACGGTGTTGAGCATCATGCGGTAGTTTTTCTGCTGCTGGTAGAGCTGCGCCAGGATGCGGAGGGCATCGGTGTTGCTGTGGTTCTTGGCATAGAGTGCCTCGTAGGAACCGATGGCCTTGTCGTATTGTCCCATACCTATATAATATTGGGCAAGGCGCTCAACATAGGTCAGGTTGTCGGGATTCAGGGCGATGGCCTTGTTCATGCACTCCAGCGCCAGGGAATCCTTCTTCAACTGGGTATAATAGAGCGACTGGTAGAAATATACCTCAGCCGCACGAGGGTCTATCTTCCGGGCATGCTCGAAGAGATCGAAGGCAGCAGTCAGGTTGCCCGCCGCATGCTGTCGTGCTGCCTCGGTAAAGAAGTATTCAAATCGCTTGCGGTCGTTGGGTGAAAGCGAATCCACCCAAACAGTCTGCTGCTTCGCTGGCTGCACCTTTTTCTTACGGGCCAACGAAGGCAAGGCCATCACGCCTGCCAGCGCCACAGCCACCCAGAAGCCCTTATTTCCATAAATTCTCTTCACGATATCTTTCCCTTTCGCTTTCTCTATTTTTTAATGTTCTGTTCTGATGTTATTTCACTCCGGTATGTCCGTATCCACCGGCGCCACGTTCGGTCTCATCCAGCTCTTCTACCTCGATGAAACCGCACTGTTCGTGCTTGGCAAGCACCATCTGGGCGATGCGCTCCCCATCGTTGATGACGAAGTCTTCCTGCGAGAAGTTGATGAGCAGCACCATAATTTCGCCGCGATAGTCGGCATCGATGGTGCCCGGCGTGTTGAGCACGGTGATGCCATGCTTCAGGGCAAGACCGCTGCGCGGACGTATCTGCGCCTCGTAACCCACTGGCAGAGCCATGAAAAGGCCCGTAGGAACCAGTCGGCGCTCCATAGGATGGAGTACGATGGCTTCATCGATGTTAGCACGCAAGTCCATGCCCGCACTCTGAGGTGTGGCAAACGCAGGGAGAGGCTGATGCCCCTTATTGATAATCTTTACTTTCAGCATAATTCTAGAATTTTCTGCAAAAATACTGCTTTTTAGGCGAATAATCGCATTTTATAAGTGAAAATGATATAATTTATTGTTTTTTATTTTGATTTATGCGCACTTTCATGTATTTTTGCGCATCAGAAATGAAAGGATAGTAAGAATCACTTATATAGCAGATGGATTATGGAATGGAAACAACTCATATCAAACAAGCGCTTCGGACAGGAGCATAAGCATGCCGAACGCCACGACGATCGCTCTGAATTCAAGCGCGATTACGACCGCCTCATCTTCTCGTCGGCGTTCCGCCGACTGCAGAACAAGACGCAGGTATTCCCGCTACCAGGCAGCATCTTCGTACACAACCGCCTCACCCACAGCCTGGAAGTATCGAGCGTGGGCATGTCGCTGGGCAACGACATCTCCCGCCGCATCATCCAGAAGCGTCCGGAGCTGAAGGATACCCTCTTCGAAGAGATAGGAACCATCGTGAGCGCAGCCTGTCTGGCACACGACTTGGGCAATCCTCCCTTCGGGCATTCCGGCGAGAAAGCCATCCAGACTTTCTTCAGCGAAGGAGCAGGCCAGAGCCTAAAATCGGCGGTTTCATCGCAGTTTTGGGATGATATCACTCATTACGAGGGTAATGCCAACGGCTTCAGAATCCTGACACACCGCTTCAAGGGCCGCCGCCAGGGCGGATTTGTGATGACTTATCCGATGCTTGCCGCCATCGTAAAATATCCTTTTGCCAGCAGTCTGGCTGGCGACCACGGTAAATTCGGCTTTTTTACATCCGAAGCAGCTACTTACCAGAAGGTTGCCGATGAATTGGGCATCCGCCGTCTGTCTGCCGAAGGCGAACCGCTGAGGTACGCCCGCCACCCGCTGGTGTATATGGTAGAGGCAGCCGATGACATCTGTTATGAGATTATGGACATCGAGGATTCGCACAAGCTGAAGATTCTTTCCTTCGATGAAACCGCCGATTTATTGCTCGGTTTCTTCGATGAAACCACGAAAAACAAGATTCGCCAGCGCATCATCGACGAAGAACTGACCGATGAAAACGAGCAGGTGGTTTACATGAGAGCCTGCGTGATAGGCAAACTGGAGAACGAATGCGTGAAGGCATTCCTCGACCACGAGGAAGAGATTCTTGCCGGCACCTTCGAGGGAGCCCTCATCGACCACATCTCGGAGCACGAGCGCAATGCCTATATCACCTGTACCCAGGTTTCGAGAAAGAAGATTTATGCCAGCAAGCCCGTTCTCGACATCGAGCTTTCGGGTTACAAGATCATGGCTACGCTGATGGAGGTATTCATCGATGCCGCCGTCAACCCGTCCCGTTTCTACTCCAAGCAGCTTCTGCGCCGGGTAAGCAGCCAGTACGACATAGAGAACGAGAATCTGGAAGATCGCCTCATGGCAGTATTGGATTACATCAGCGGCATGACGGATATCTATGCCCTAGACATCTATCAGAAGATCAACGGAATAAGTCTGCCGATAGTATAGAAACAAAGCTGGCATACGGGCTTTAGAGCTTTATGTTAAAAAGCCTAACTCGCTCTAAATTGGACTTTGGTTGAAAATCAAGAAGTTTTACGATGAGAATTTTATGGCAATTAGAACTTTTTGTGTTAAATCACATGCATGAAATGCAGTTTTCTAAGAAAATATTTGGAGATTCCGACAAAAAAGCGTATTTTTGCAGCAACAAATCCCACCACGCCTCTCAACGATGCGTACCACGGTGGGACTTCGCTTTTTATATGGGTATATGAACTACGACAAACAACCGATAAATATAGATGAACAATTAGCCTTGCTCCAAAACAGAGGACTAATGATAGAGGATGTTGCTACAGCCAAATTACAGCTTCGCAATTGTTGTGCTCACCATGCCCGTATATGGAATAGGCGTTTTGCCTTGAAGCCACAATTGCCAAATCGGCTTCCACTTTCTTGGATTGCTCCAACCCAAAAGCCTATCAAACTTTACCATCAGTTATGCACCTTATTATATATGGAGCAAACTATAACTCCTTGTATGGATTTGAAAAGTTCGCTGCTCAGGTTGCTTGCAGATTATCCTAATATTGATTTACATGCCATGGGCTTTCCACAAGGATGGGAAAACGAACCTTTATGGAGATAGCAACAAGTGTTCGGCGTTAGCCTATATCCACCCTCCACCAACAGTTCAGTTGTACGACTATAAAGCTACGATTGTACAACTATAGGGTGTATAGTTGTACGACTAAAGGGGTTATAGTTGTACGACTAAAGAGGTTATAGTTGTAGGCAGGGCAGACGCATTAAATTGCGCTGCCCTCCAAAAGTTTTGACAGGTACTCTT
>ERZ1035006.2135-NODE-2135-length-11749-cov-3.769198_pt1 | contig 11749 bp, 7 predicted proteins | sample MGYA00520694_ERZ1035006 | MGnify/ENA primary metagenome ERZ1035006 (study PRJEB33766, sample SAMN09781746) | gut metagenome | biome: gut microbiome | host: Homo sapiens | place: Madagascar | study: EMG produced TPA metagenomics assembly of the PRJNA485056 data...
GTGTTAACGGGTCCGTTTGCAAAACGTGCAGGCTGCTGTATGCCGCCAGAGGGGTGTGTTTCAGCACAAAAATGTGTCAGAAACCGGGGAATGTAAGAGGGGAAAGTAAGGAGGAAGCACAGGAATTTATGAAAAAGTTACATACATATATCGGACAGTACTGGTATGGGTATTTGTTCGCAATATGTTCCATGATTATAGCGATCGGACTGGATATGGTTTATCCACAGATCACACAGCGGATCGTGGATGAGGTCATCACCGGCGGGAAAATGGAACTGCTCACCGGGCTTCTGGTGGGAATCGTTGCGGTTGGGATCGGACGCTGTATTTTTGGATATTGCAAAGAGTTTTCGTTTGACGTCTTAAGTTCTAAGATCGGCGCACAGATCCGTAAGGATCTGTTCCGGCACATTCAGACATTGTCGATGAATTATTTTGACAATACGAACACTGGAGAACTGATGGCGAGAGTCAAGGATGATGTCGACAAGATCTGGAATGCGATGGGATATGTCGGTATGCTGACGATCGAGGTCGTCATCCATGTGAGCATGGTGCTCTACTGTATGTTTCATCTGAACTGGAAACTGGCGCTGATACCGCTTGTGACGATGATTTCCTGCGGGGCGATCGCAATCATCATGGAGCGGAAACTGGATAAGATTTACGAGGATATCAGTGAGGAAAATGCGGTGCTGACCACGGTTGCAGAGGAAAATCTTGCGGGTGTGCGTACCGTAAAAGCATTTGCCAGGGAAAAATTTGAGATTGAAAAATTTTTGTCACACAACAGACATTATTATGACTTAAATATCAGCCAGTCAAAGGTGCTGGTAAAATATTATCCGTATTTTCAGTTTGTGGGAAAAGCGCTTCCGGTTGCCATGACGATTTTGGGCGGCGTTTCCGTGATGCATGGAAATATGACGCTCGGTGCGCTGGTCGCATTTGTCGAGTACAGCAGAAACTGTACCTGGCCGATGGAGATGCTCGGCTGGCTGACGAATGACCTGTCCTCCGCCGTTGCTTCTTACAAGAAGATCAAGAAGATTTACGGGGAGACGGCAATGATCAAAGATGAGGAACAGCCTGTCATATTAGATCAGGTGAAAGGGGATATTTCCTTTGAACATGTTTCATTTTCCATCGAGGGGAAAAATATTCTTTCTGATATTAACTTTACGGTTCCGGCAGGAAAAACCATCGGAATCATGGGTGCGACCGGTTCAGGAAAATCATCGATCGTCAATCTGTTACAGCGTTTTTATGACGTTACGGACGGCGCTGTAAAAGTGGATGGCACGGATGTGCGGAAACTTTCCTTAAAACAGCTTCGCAGCAGTATTTCTGTTGTATTGCAGGATGTATTTTTGTTTTCCGACACGATCGAGGAAAACATTAAGATGGGACAGCGAAAGGTGATGCCGTTCGATGAGATCCGCAGAGCGGCAGACTGTGCACAGGCAAAAGATTTCATTGAAAAAATGGATGAACAGTATGCGACCGTCATCGGTGAGCGCGGTGTCGGACTTTCCGGCGGACAAAAGCAGCGGATCAGTATTGCGCGTGCCGTTGCAAAACAGGCGCCGATCCTGATTTTGGACGATTCCACGTCTGCACTTGATATGGAGACGGAGCATGAGATCCAGAAAACATTAAATGAATTAAAAGATACAACGAAAATAATCATTGCGCACCGTATTTCTGCGGTCTGTCATGCAGATGAGATCATCTATCTGAAAAACGGAGAGATTGCGGAGCGCGGAACACATCAGGAACTGCTTGCAAAGCGCGGTCTTTATTATGAGACTTACATGGCGCAGTATGGCACGTTCTTAGGAGGGGAGGCGATGTAATGGCAGTCAATTCGTATCGTGAAGACGAATTTATGGAAAATACTGACAAGAAAAAAATCATGCGGCGGCTGTTTTCCTATCTGCTTGCGTATAAAGGCACGATTATTGCCGTGTTAGTATGTATGGGGATCACAGTGGCGATCTCCCTGGTAAACCCGCTCTTGATCGAGGAAGCGATCGATCACTATATTGCACAGTCCGATCTGCATGGACTGATCCGGCTTGGAATTTTTGCGCTTGTGTTAAACCTGATCTTTATTGTGATGGTAAAACTCAGAATGTATGCAATGGCGGTAATCTCCAATAAAATTTTACTTCAGATCCGCCAGGATCTCTATGAGCATATCCAGACGCTGTCATTTTCATTTTTTGACAGCAGACCGACCGGAAAAATACTTGCGCGTATCATCGGGGATGTCAATTCCTTAAAAGATGTGCTGGTCAATGTGGTCACAACACTGGTGCCGGAATTTGTGACGGTAGTCGGAGTCGTTGTGATCATGCTGGTAAAAGACTGGCGGCTTGCGCTTGCGTCTCTGTCCACGATCCCGCTGATGATCGCGGGAATCTGGTTTGTACAGACGGCGTCTCATAAACGCTGGCAGATTTTCCGGAAAAAGGCATCTAACTTAAATGCCTATGTTCACGAGGATATTGCCGGAATGAATGTGGTGCAGAGTTTTGCAGCAGAGGATGAGACGCAGGAGATTTTTGAAGGACTGACGGACGAACATCAGAGATCATTTGTGGATGCGGTAACTTACGCTGACATGTTTGGCCCGGTCATTGATTTCTGCTGGGGATTTGGTGCGATGATGCTTTATCTGGTCGGCATCCGTTTTCTGGGATTTGAAAAAGTATCGGTCGGACTTCTGGTTGCATTCGGAACTTATATCAATATGTTCTGGAACCCGATCATGAACTTGAGCAATTTTTATAACAATCTTGTCACAAATCTTACGGCGGCAGAGCGTATTTTTGATATCTTAGATACCGACGCTGACATTGTGGACGCAAAGGATGTGACGGAACTGCCGGATATAGAGGGAAGTGTTGAATTTTCACATGTAAGTTTTACTTATGATAAAGGAACACCGGCGGAGACAAAGGTGCTCTCCGATGTCAGTTTTTCCGTAAAACCGGGTGAGGCGATCGCACTGGTCGGTCCGACCGGAGCAGGAAAAACAACGATCGTCAATCTGATCAGCCGTTTTTATGACATTGAAGAGGGAAAAATTTTGGTGGACGGCTACGATCTGACGAAGGTTTCCATCGAGAGTCTGAGACGTCAGATGGGTGTCATGACGCAGGAGAATTTCATTTTCCATGGAACCGTCCGCGACAACATTCTCTATGGAAAATTAGATGCCACGGATGAGGAAATGATCGCTGCTGCAAAGGCGGTCAATGCGCATGACTTTATCATGAAAATGGAAAAGGGTTATGACACGGAGCTAAAAGAGCATGGTGCAGGACTTTCCATCGGACAGAGGCAGTTGATCGCATTTGCGAGGACGATGATCTCCATGCCGAAGATCCTGATCTTAGATGAGGCAACATCCAGCATTGATACACACACGGAACTTTTAGTGCAGCAGGGAATCGAGGCGCTGCTTTCCGGCAGAACCAGTTTTGTGATCGCGCACAGACTCTCCACTATCCAGAATGCGGACCGCATTTTTGTGATCGACAAGGGCGGTATTTTAGAGCAGGGAAGCCCGGCAGAACTGATGGAGAAAAAGGGAGCTTATTACAAGCTTTATATGGCGCAGTTTGCGGGCTTGCAGGAGTAAAAAATTAAACTGGGAATTTCTACAGGAGGATGCAATGTTTTTAACCACACTTTGTTATATCGAAAAAGATGACTGTTATCTGATGCTGCACCGGGTAAAAAAGGAAAACGACCTGAACCATGACAAGTGGATCGGTGTCGGCGGCAAGTTTGAAGCGGGGGAAATGCCGGAAGAATGTATGCTGCGGGAGGTAAAGGAAGAGACAGGTCTCACCCTGACATCTTACCGCGCGCGGGGCGTCATTACCTTTATTTCCAACGAGTGGGGTACCGAATATATGCACTTATTTACGGCAGACCAGTTTACCGGAGAGATGATCGACTGCGACGAGGGAGAACTTGTCTGGGTTCCGAAAACGGAGATCAAAGACCTGAAACTGTGGGAAGGTGACAAAATATTCCTGCGGCTTTTGGATGAGTGTGAGGAATATTTTTCGCTGAAGCTTGTATACGAAGGCGATACGCTGGTCGATAAAAAACTTATCATTGCCGGGTCTGCGGTTTTTTGAAAAAATAACTGGTATTTTCCCACACAATATGTTATAATCTTAAAATGACTGTGATAGTCGTAGTACGCCCTTTTTTCCGAAAGACAGGCGAAACCCTTGAAAAACGGGGGTGCTCGACAGGAACATAGAATGAAATGAACGGAAAAAAGTACATCAAGTATTCATATAAAGTTTGAAGGAGGAAATGAGTAATAATGAGTGTACAGGTGGAAAATTTAGAAAAGAACATGGCAAAACTTACGATTGAAGTTGCGGCTGAGAAGGTAGAGGATGCAATTCAGGCTGCATATATGAAAGAGAAAGGAAAAATCAGCATTCCAGGTTTCCGTAAAGGTAAAGTACCGAGAAAAATGATCGAGAAAATGTACGGAGCAGGCGTATTTCATGAGGATGCAGCAAATATACTGATCCAGGAGAATTACGCACAGGCAGTAGAAGAGAGCGGTGCAGACATTGTTTCAAGACCGACGATCGAAGTGGTACAGATCGAAGCTGGCAAACCTTTCATCTTCACAGCAGAAGTTGCTGTAAGACCGGAAGTAACACTTGGCAAATACAAAGGCGTGCAGGTAACAAAGATCGATACAACAGTATCTGATGAGGAAGTTGCAGCAGAACTTGAGAAAGAGAGACAGAAGAACTCCAGAACTGTCACTGTAACAGACAGACCGATCGCTGAGGGAGATACAGCAGTGATCGATTTCGAAGGATTCGTTGACGGTGTTGCATTTGAGGGCGGTAAAGGAGAGAATCATCCGCTTGAGATCGGTTCCCACTCTTTCATTGATACATTCGAAGATCAGTTAGTAGGAAAGAACGCCGGAGATGAAGTAGACGTAAACGTTACATTCCCGGAGAAATACCAGGCAGCAGACTTAGCAGGCAAACCTGCATTATTCAAAGTTAAGATTCACGAAGTAAAAGCAAAAGAACTTCCGGAGTTAAACGATGAGTTCGCACAGGATGTTTCCGAGTTCAATACTTTAGAAGAGTACAAAGAGGACTTAAAGAAACACTTAGAGGTTCAGAAAGAGGACGAAGCAAAACGCACAAAAGAGGATGAGGCAATCCAGAAGATCATTGACAAATCTACAATGGAGATTCCGGAAGCAATGATCAAAACCCAGTGCGAGAACATGGTAAATGAATTTGCTCAGAGACTTGCCCAGAGCGGACTTTCCATGGAGCAGTATATGCAGTTCTCCGGTCTTACATTAGATAAATTAGAAGAGCAGGTTCGTCCGGAAGCTGAGACACGTATTAAGAGCAGTCTTGTATTAGAGCAGATCGCAAAAGACGAGAACATCGAAGTAAGCGAGGAAGAGATCGACGCTGAGATCGAGAAAATGGCAAAAGCTTATGGCATGGAAGCAGACAAGCTCAAAGAGTACATGGGCGACGCTGAGAAAGAGTCCATGAAGAGAGATATTTCCGTAACAAAAGCAGTTGACCTTGTTATGGAAAACGTAAAAGAAAGAGCAAAAGCTAAGACAAAGAAAGATAAAGAAGCGGAAGCTGAAGCTGAAGAGAACGCAGAAGAATAAGAGAAGCTTCGTCGAAAGCGGACAACATACAACAGACTGGCTCATTCGGGCCGGTCTGTTTAAGCATATAAGCAATAATTAAATTTTTATAAACAAAATGGATTGGAGGAAAACAAAATGAGTTTAGTACCTTACGTCATTGAACAGACCAGCAGAGGAGAGCGTAATTACGATATTTACTCCCGTTTATTAAAAGACAGAATCATTTTCCTCGGAGAAGAAGTGAATGAGACAACCGCAAGTCTTACCGTAGCACAGTTACTTTTCTTAGAGTCAGAGGATCCTGGAAAAGATATCCAGTTATATATCAATTCCCCGGGTGGAATGGTAACAGCAGGACTTGCAATTTATGATACAATGCAGTACATCAAATGTGATGTATCTACGATCTGTATCGGACTTGCAGCAAGTATGGGAGCATTTTTACTTTCCGGCGGTACCAAAGGAAAGAGACTTGCACTTCCGAACGCAGAGATCATGATCCATCAGCCATCCGGCGGAGCAAAGGGTCAGGCAACAGAGATTCAGATTGCAGCAGAGAATATCTTAAAGACGAAAAAACGTTTGAATGAGATCCTTGCTACAAATACTGGAAAACCATATGATGTGATTGCAGCAGATACAGAGCGTGATTACTATATGTCTGCAGAAGAAGCAAAGGCATATGGTCTGATTGATGATGTCATCACAAATCGATAGAATACGGAGAAACAGCAATTATGGCAGGAAGAAATGACGATAAGTTCCGTTGTTCCTTTTGCGGGAAGACGCAGGATCAGGTTCGCAAGTTGATTGCAGGACCAAATGGTGCATATATCTGTGACGAGTGCGTGGATATCTGTGCTGAAATTATCGATGAAGAATTAGAAAATGATGAGGCAGCAGATGAAGCGGCAGAGCCGGAAGAGCAGATCAATCTGTTAAAGCCGGAAGAGTTAAAAGCATTTTTGGATGATTATGTCATTGGACAGGATCAGGCAAAAAAAGTGTTGTCTGTGGCTGTCTATAACCATTATAAAAGAATCATGGCCGGAGATGATCTCGGTGTAGAACTTCAGAAGAGCAACATTCTGATGCTAGGACCGACCGGTTCCGGAAAAACACTGCTGGCACAGACATTAGCAAGAGTCTTAAACGTTCCATTTGCAATCGCAGATGCGACGACACTGACGGAGGCTGGATATGTTGGAGAGGATGTTGAAAATATCCTTTTAAAAATCATTCAGGCAGCAGATTATAACATTGAACGTGCACAGCGCGGAATTATCTATATCGACGAGATCGACAAAATCTCAAAAAAATCTGAAAATGTATCCATCACCAGAGATGTTTCCGGTGAGGGTGTACAGCAGGCATTATTAAAAATCTTAGAGGGAACCGTTGCGTCTGTTCCGCCACAGGGTGGAAGAAAGCATCCGCAGCAGGAGCTGATCCAGATCGACACGACCAACATCTTATTTATCTGTGGCGGTGCGTTTGACGGTCTTGAGAAGATCATTGAGACCAGAATGGATCAGAAGACGATCGGATTTAATGCAGATATCCGTGACAAGAGAGATTACAATATCGGTGATGTGTTAAAACATGCACTTCCACAGGATTTTGTAAAGTTCGGGCTGATCCCGGAGTTTATCGGACGTGTGCCGGTAACGGTATCTTTGGATATGCTTGACAGGGATGCACTGATCCGTATTTTGCAGGAGCCGAAAAATGCACTGACCAAACAGTATCAGAAGCTGTTTGAGTTAGACGGTGTAGCGCTTGACTTTGACAAAGAAGCACTTGAGGCGATTGCAGATAAAGCGTTAGAGCGTAAGACAGGAGCGCGTGGACTTCGTGCGATCATGGAGGCTGTTACATTAGATCTGATGTATCACATTCCATCCGATGAAGCCATTACACAGTGCCAGATCACAAAAGAAATGGTGGATGAACAGCTTGCGATCGAAGAACGTGAACTTGAAAAGATAGAGGAAAAACAGGTTGGATAATAAAACGATGAAAATGCCTGCGGTGGCACTTCGCGGAATGGTCATCCTTCCGGGGATGATTGCACATTTTGATGTGAGCCGTGAAAAGTCGATCCATGCAGTAGAACAGAGTATGATGGATGAGCAGAAGATTTTTCTTGTTGCACAGCGTGATGTGGAGCAGGAAGAGCCTGGCATCGAAGATTTATATCATATCGGCATTATTGCAGAGGTCAGGCAGGTCATAAAATTACAGAACAACATCGTCAGAGTTTTAGTGGAAGGAACAGAGCGGGCACAATTGTCCGCTTTTGTTTCCCAAACGGACTTTTTAGAGGCCGAACTCACACGGTGTGAAGAAATCGATGAAGGATTGTCGGACGAGGCAAAAACGGCTATGGTGCGCAGTGTACAGGACACATTTGAAAAATATGTGACTGTCAATCCGCGTGTCGGAGGTGAACTGCGCAGACAGGTCAGGGAAGAAAAGAATCTGCCTAAGATCATGGATCTGATCGCTAACAATCTTCCTTTTTATTATGAACAGAAACAGGAAATATTAGAGGCAGTTTCACTGACGGAGCGCTATGAAGTTTTGATGGCGCTTCTTTTAAAAGAAATCGAAATCATTGCGATCAAAAATGAATTTCAGGCAAAAGTAAAGAAACGCGTGGATAAGAACCAAAAAGAATATATCCTGCGTGAACAGATGAAGCTGATCCGGGAAGAACTCGGCGAGGATAATACGGAGTCTGATGCGGATGCCTATTTAGAACAGTTGAAAAAGTTAAAGGCAGACAAAGAAGTCAGGGAAAAGATTAAAAAAGAGATCCTTCGCTTTAAAAATATCAGCGGAAGTTCTTCGGAGAGTGCAGTCAGCCGCGGCTACATTGAGACCATGCTGGAACTGCCGTGGAACAAGGCGTCGCATGATAACAAGGACCTGAAAAATGCAGAACGCATTTTAAATGAAGATCATTACGGTCTTGAAAAAGTAAAAGAGCGCATGTTAGAGTTTCTTGCCGTGCGCAATCTGACGAAAAAGGGTGAAAGCCCGATCGTATGTTTAGTTGGACCGCCTGGTACCGGAAAGACGAGCATTGCCCGTTCGGTGGCACGAGCATTGGATAAAAAGTACGTGCGTATCAGTTTAGGCGGTGTCCGGGACGAGGCTGAAATCCGGGGACACCGGAAAACTTATGTCGGCGCGATGCCGGGGCGTATTGTAAACGGTCTGCGCAGTGCAGGCGTAAAAAATCCGCTGATGCTGCTCGATGAGATCGACAAGATGAGCAGCGATTATAAGGGAGATACCGCATCTGCCATGCTTGAGGTACTCGATGCAGAGCAGAACTGCAAGTTCCGCGATCACTATATTGAGGTTCCAATTGATCTGTCTGAGGTGCTTTTTATTGCGACGGCAAACTCTGTGCAGGATATTCCGCGCCCGCTGCTCGACCGTATGGAACTGATCGAGGTAAGCAGTTATACGGAAAATGAAAAGTTCCATATTGCAAAAGAACATTTGCTGCCGAAGGTAAAAGAGAAGAATGGTTTAAAGGCGGAACAGTTAAAGATCAGTGATGGTGCACTGCAAAAGATTATTTCTGGTTATACAAGAGAAGCGGGTGTTCGTAATTTAGAGCGCAGACTGTCCGAAATTGCAAGAAAGGCTGCAAGGGAAGTATACGAATCCGAAGTCAGATGCGTAAAAGTTACAGGCCAGAATATAGAAAAATATCTTGGAAAAGAGAGATATACGTTTGATCAGAAAAACGAGAACGATGAAGTCGGAATCGTGCGCGGTCTGGCATGGACGAGCGTCGGCGGTGATACGTTGGAGATCGAGGTCAACGTGATGCCGGGCAAAGGCGAAGTACAGCTTACCGGACAGCTCGGAGATGTGATGAAAGAGTCTGCACAGGCAGGCTTAAGTTATATCCGTTCGGTAGGGGAAGAATATCATATTCCAAAGAAATTTTTCCAGGAAAATGACATTCATATTCATATCCCGGAGGGGGCAGTGCCAAAAGACGGACCGTCCGCAGGTATTACGATGGCGACGGCAATGCTTTCTGCAATCACACAGACTCCGGTCCGTGCGGATGTCGCAATGACAGGAGAAATCACACTTCGCGGCAGAGTCCTGCCAATCGGAGGCTTGAAAGAAAAGATCCTTGCAGCGAAGAATGCCGGAATCAAAACAATCTGCATCCCGAAGAAAAACGAGAAGGATGTGGAGGAGATTTCTGCGGAGATCAAAAAAGGCTTAGAACTTGTATTTGTGGAAAAAATGCAGGAAGTACTGGAAGTGGCATTTGTGAAAAGGAGAGAAACATGGTAATAAAAAATGTAAACCTGGAAATTGTCTGCGGTGTGACCAGCAAGGTGCCGGATACTGCATATGCGGAGGTGGCTTTTGCAGGAAAATCGAACGTCGGAAAATCATCTTTGATCAATGCACTGATGAACCGCAAAGCGTTGGCACGTACTTCCGCACAGCCTGGAAAAACGCAGACCATCAACTTTTACAATATCAACGATGCCATGTACCTTGTAGATCTTCCGGGATACGGCTATGCAAAGGCATCCGAGGAAGTAAAGGCAAAGTGGGGAAAAATGATCGAAAATTATCTTCACACTTCAAAGCAGTTAAAGGCAGTCTTTCTTTTGATCGATATCCGCCACGATCCTTCTGCAAATGACAGAATGATGTATGAGTGGATGGTGTATCAGGGATTTGCACCCATCATCATCGCAACCAAACTTGATAAGATCAAACGAAGCCAGATCCAGAAAAATGTCAAAGCGATCCGCGAGGGCTTAAATGTACAGCCGGGAACAACGATCATTCCGTTTTCTGCAGAGACGAAGCAGGGGCGCGATGAAATCTGGGAGCTGATCGATTCTTTTGTGCTGCCGCAGGAGAATGCATTACAGAATGAAAATGCAGCACGGGAAGAAAAATAAAATGTTTGCGGAGCGTATATTCTTTTATTCATGACAATAGAATGTTCGCAAAGCGAGCATTCTATTGTTTAAAAATATGTAAGAATATGGTATGCTGAAACTATAAAAATTTACAAAAAGCAGAAAACTTTAACAGGAAGCAAACTCTTATCAGATTGCGTCTGTATGAGGTTCATGCTAAAATAATCACTATGACGAAGAGTCAGTATCGGAGGATAGCCATGAAAAAGAAAAAAATCGTAATAGCACTTGGTCATGAAGCACTTGGTACCACGTTACCGGAGCAGAAAGAAGCAACAAAACGCACTGCAAAAGCAGTTGCTGATTTTATCCGCGATGATTATCAGGTAGTCATTACACACAGTAACGGACCACAGGTTGGTATGATCCATACAGCAATGAATGAGTTCTGCAGATTATATCCGGAGTATACCGCTACGCCAATGTCTGTATGTTCTGCAATGAGTCAGGGATATATCGGTTACGATTTACAGAATGCTATCCGTGCCGAGCTGCTGAATAAGGGAATTTATAAGACAGTTTCCACGGTTCTGACACAGGTTGTTGTCGATCCATATGATGAGGCTTTTTATAAACCAGGTAAGGTGATCGGACGTGTGATGACAGAGGAAGAGGCTGAGGCAGAGGAGAAAAAAGGAAATCATGTCACAGCAGTAGAAGGAGGATTCCGCCGTATCGTTGCAGCACCGAAGCCAATGGATATCGTTGAAATCGATGCGGTCCGTGCATTATCGGATGCAGATCAGGTTGTTGTTGCCTGCGGCGGCGGCGGTATTCCGGTACTTGCACAGGACAATAACTTAAAAGGTGCGAGTGCAGTCATTGAAAAAGACCTTGCAGCAGGAAAATTAGCAGAACTTTTAGATGCTGACATGTTAGTCATTTTGACAAGTGTGGATAATGTATGTCTGAATTACGGTACAGAGAATGAGAAACCTCTGACGACCATGACTGTTGCACAGGCAAAACAGTACATGCAGGAAGGTCAGTTCGGAGAGGATGACATGCTGCCAAAGATTCAGGCGGCCATTGATTTTATTGGAGATTCCGCAATCCGTTCCGTACTTATTACAAAGCTGAACAA
>ERZ1035006.2136-NODE-2136-length-11743-cov-13.358231_pt1 | contig 11743 bp, 8 predicted proteins | sample MGYA00520694_ERZ1035006 | MGnify/ENA primary metagenome ERZ1035006 (study PRJEB33766, sample SAMN09781746) | gut metagenome | biome: gut microbiome | host: Homo sapiens | place: Madagascar | study: EMG produced TPA metagenomics assembly of the PRJNA485056 data...
GCTTTATCATATCAATGTTTTGGTTGTTACATCATCAAAGCCGAAAAAGATTTCCGGATTTGAAGAAATACATATAATTGATTCTGATTTGTGTCTAATTGACACCTGTGATAATTAGAGTTATAATATACTATATCTTGTGAATTACCCTGTACATAATAGTGGTGCAGTTTATTTGAGGTTTGAGAATAGTGTAATTTCATAAGGTATTTAAACCTGCAACTTGACATTCCTGTTGCAACAGCCGTTTGAGAATAGTGTAATTTCATAAGGTATTTAAACTTCAATCCACGATTGACGGAATACAGTATGTTTGAGAATAGTGTAATTTCATAAGGTATTTAAACTAAAGCGGTCTGTAATAAACAGACCACTTTGTTTGAGAATAGTGTAATTTCATAAGGTATTTAAACCGATAAAGAAGCCGTTGAATACATCAACTAGTTTGAGAATAGTGTAATTTCATAAGGTATTTAAACGATATAACCCATAGAGAGCCATAATCAAAAGTTTGAGAATAGTGTAATTTCATAAGGTATTTAAACACCAGGTGTATACTATAGTCAAGAGGTAAGGTTTGAGAATAGTGTAATTTCATAAGGTATTTAAACCGAGCGAGCAGAGCCGTGATGAAGCCGTGAGTTTGAGAATAGTGTAATTTCATAAGGTATTTAAACGGCTCGGCTCTTGAATTAAAGGACGGTGTGGTTTGAGAATAGTGTAATTTCATAAGGTATTTAAACGGGAATAATTCAATCAAGCTGCATATGTCTGTTTGAGAATAGTGTAATTTCATAAGGTATTTAAACACTAGTTTTAAGCAAGCAACTAGTATTGTTGTTTGAGAATAGTGTAATTTCATAAGGTATTTAAACGAGTAGTGGAAAGCGTTATATCCTAGTGCTGTTTGAGAATAGTGTAAATTCATAAGGTATTTAAACTAATCATGATTAAATATGTTGTTAGACAGTGTTTGAGAATAGTGTAAATTCATAAGGCATTTAAACAGGAGTGGGTGTTCCTCAACGAGAGTTTTGGTTTGAGAATAGTGTAAATTCATAAGGTATTTAAACTCAGAGCGGCGACAAAACAAAGTGCAATGAGTTTGAGAATAGTGTAAATTCATAAGTTGTTTAAACGAAGACAAATTCTGCTAAAGCGTTGTCATAAGGATTACCATGCTTTGATACTGACAGCGTTATGCCGTATGATTGTGTTAGATTGAAGTATGCTTGCGATGTATGCTGAAGTCCTTAGTCACTGTGGAGTTGTACCTCTACAGTGATTTTTTCTTTCCTCATTTTCGAGTTCAGCAACGAATAAAAGAACATATACAAAAAGGACTTGGAGTAAAATGCTTCAAGTCCTTTTTACTTATGCTTATTTCAACAGAGAAATAATATTTTCCGATACAATGAGTTGTTTAATTTTGATTATAGCACAGCAACATACGAAACGCAAAGCGATAACATATAGTGTGGTTTACAAATCGTGCAATATTTCATTGCTTAGTTTTGTTGCATTATTTGCTGCGTTGCTATCGGTTTATAGCTTATCAACTCATTTGACTCTAAGTTTTTTTTGTGCATATCAACTGCGGTGATTTGGTGGTTTGAATAGGTTGTGTAGTAGTAAATGCCCTTGTTGAGATTACAGCAGGAGGTGTATATCGTTATTTCATACTTGCCGTCAGCCACTTCGCAACAGCCTCTTTGTTGGTCTACGCTGCCGAGAATGTGAAAGAATTGGCTTACTGCTTCGTTTTCGTCATTGCCTGATTTTGAATTGAGCTTTACAAAAGCAACCCTTATAAAACGTGATGCCGAGGATAAGTCACCGGGCAGTCCAATTGCTCCCATTCCTCTGCTGTATGCGTTAAGGTCAAGGACTTCGGAAAACTTGTTTTCAGGCTGTTTCGGCGAAAGATTCATATAGTTGTTAAGGTTAAGCATTTGAATAGGAAACGGCGGATTGTTCGTCAGAACACCGACAGGGTTGTCATATATGTGCATTCCGTCTGCTGTCGATTCGACAACAATCGAACTGTTTTTGTCTGCAATTATCCAGTGAAGTTGAGCACCCGGCAGTTTTTCGCTGAAAGGCGTGCAGACTATCTCTGCATTTTTCAGCAGTTCTTTTACTTCCTCAATATTTTTACAAAGTGAGAGAACCCAAGGTATAAACTCAAACTGTGCAACAGAGATTTTATTCTCATTCGGTTCGGGATAGAATGCGTTTCCGACAAAGTTAAGCCCTGCCATACCGACACCCATTTCATTGATTGCATCATAGTAAAGCGGATAATTTTCCGCTATGTGCGCCATACCTATTATAGCATAATGACTTTCAATATCTTCTGTATGTCTGAAATGAAATTTATAATTTCTCGGCGTAATCGTTATCTCGTCTCCGTATGAAAATTCGTAATCAAGCGTTCTGCCAAAGTATGCGTCGTCTGCCTTGTAGGTTGCCGCAGTACACATAATATCAACTCCTTTTTTTATGTAGTATATCATCTTTTTTCGTCGATTTCAACAAATTGAACCGTAATTAGAATTTATATTTTGTTAATAGATGAAAATTCCTATTGAAATTAGAACTGTTTTATGCGATTATTTAATAGAGGAGGTAATCCTAATGAATAAAATCGAATTTTCAAAAATCGTATTTGAAGCGAGAAAAGCTAAGGGACTTTCACAAAAAGAACTTGCAGATATGCTCGGGGTGTCTAATAAGTCTGTTTCTAAGTGGGAGAATGCCGAGGCTTTTCCGAGAGACGATACGCTAGATAAACTGTGCAGTGTTCTTGATATAAATTTAGATTCCGACTCTGATGTTAATGTGGAACACGAAAGACAACTCGGCGAACTTAAAAGAGAAAATGACGGACTCAAAAGCGAGTTGTTGTACCTTAAAACGAAAAGACGCAGAGCAGTTACCGTTACCGTAATTGTCTCTGTTTTGTGCCTTGCCGTAGCGGCAGTTATAGCTTTTATGATAAATCCCGATAATAGGAATAATAAGGTCAGCGGCATAGGAAATAAATACAGCGTTATAACCTTTGCCGATACAAAGTATTATCCTGCCGATGAAACTTTTTCGTATTATATGAAATCGTCTGACTTTAATCCGCAGAATGCGAAATATGCAGAACTTTCCTTAAACGGCGAAAAATCGAAAGTCACCGTAATGTGCGATGAATGTAACGATAGTATTATTTGCTCAAAACAGGGCAGTAATACCTATTATTATCTAAAAGAAGCGGTTCATGATTTTACCGTTGAGGATTTTGACTCTTTTCAGTTATACAGCGGCAGTGTTGTAAATAATACCCCAAAATATGAATTTGCAAAAAATGCGGACGAATATTGGCATGGCGGTTTATATGATAACGAAGAGGCCGTAGCGTTTTTGAATTATTATAATTCGCCGAAAAAAGAACTGGACATCAAAAAAACAGAGCAGTATTTAGGAAATAATTCGTATATAATCTCGGCAGAATTTTCTTTTGATATATCGGCGGAATATGATTTGCATTCAGCCGAACTCGGAGAGTTCTTTACCGACGGGGAGGGAAATATTTTCTTTTACGATTACAGATATGCCGCAGCATATGAGGTAAATGGGGAGGTGAGCGATAATGTCAAAGAATTATACCGCTGATTTAGACAAAATAATAGAACAGCAAGAGGCATTGCTTTCATCGCTTAAAAATGAGGCAAAGCAACTTGACGGTAATAGATTGCTTGAGGAAAATAAAGCATTGACTGCTAAACTTCAAGTTGCCGACGAAAAAAACAACCGCCTTCAAAATGAAAACAGTGCGCTTAAATCACAACTTGCCGATACAAAAAATGCACTTTTTGTCAAAATGGCAAACGAAAAACTTTCTGCTTTTTCATCGGTTCAAAAAAGCATAGACGGTATCTATTACAGAGAGGCGAATAATCTTGACAGCAGGCTGGATTCATATCGCCGTGGATGCGAAAAAAGCATAAATGAAACACTTGGATATATAGATTCTCTTTCCTCAAAGGAATATGACGAAATAAAGGCACGTCTGAATGAACTTAAAATTGAACTTGATAAAAAGAATGCCGCCGTTTACGAATTAGAGCAAAGAGAACTGAAAAACCTTAAGGCTCATAACGATAATATCGGGCGTAAACTTAAAGGGGAACCGATTACGGAAAACGAATATCGCACCGCCGCAAAGCAGAAAAGCCTTGAATCCTTTATCGGACTTAATATTCTCAGTAAAGCAGGAATTCTTCTTTTTCTCGTCGGCATTATAATGTTGGGAAGATACGCTTATGTTCATATGTCCGACGCCTTTAAGGCAGGACTTATATATTTGCTCGGCTTCATTTTGGTCGGAGCAGGTGAGATGTTTTATAAAAAAGAAAAGGACATTTTCTCAACCGTTCTTATCAGCGGCGGCGTGAGCGTGCTCTATGCCGCAACGGCTACCGGATATTTTGCTTTTTCGCTTTACAGCCAAAAGGTAACCTTTATTATTTGCATTTTGGTAACGGCGTTTGCGATTGCTTTGTCTCATCAAACAAAGAGCCAAACCGTCTGCACCTTTGCCGCTGTCGGCGGATATTTGCCCGTCATCGCAATATTCCGAATGGGCAATGCAAAGGCGGCGGTTGATACATCGTTTTTGCCCGTTTCGGCAGTTTATTTCTGCCTGCTCGCTTCTGTCATACTCGTTATGACATATAATAAAAAATGGTATGTATCACAGTATGTCGGCTACGCACTTCATATATTGTCCGTAGCGTCAATCGGTTCGGCGGCTTGGGCACTTAAAGGCGTCGGAGGCTACGAGTTCGCTCTGCCTCTTGCGGCAGGTTACGCTGCTGTCTCGTTTTTAATCTATCTTATGATGCCGGCTCTTAAAATTCTGCGTGCAAAAGAGATTACGTTTTACGATGTTTTGCTTCTTACGCTTGATACTTTAAGCGGTGCAATTTCCGTTGCAATAACAATACATAACTGCTTTGAACGTTCTGTTGCGAACAGGGCGGACGGCTTCGTGTTTTTGGTATTCACCGTCATCTATGCCGTTCTTGCCGTTAAATCCCATAGGCTTAATACTTATAAGGATTCTTCGTCTGAACTTCGCAATTCGCTTTTTGCCGTAACGCTTTTCAGTGCATTTGCGTTTTCGGTTTTGATAGTACCTTATGTTTTCGGCGTTGCTTACGGTCCTATGGCTTGGGCTGTGGAAGCCGCAGTAATTTGCGTTTTGTCAACAGTAAAGGGAATATCGCTCGGCGTGTATACGGGTACCTTTGCGCTCGGCGTTTCGGGGATTGGTGCTTTGATTCAATATAACCTTGATAAGGTGGAAATGAATAACTCCATAATCACATTTTCTATACTGATTATATCCCTTTGGCTCATAACCGTACTTGGTCTTTCAAATGAAAAAAAGGATTTCTTTTATATTATTGTTGAATGCGTAACGGCTTTTTGCACTTTCTTCTATCTCAGATTTATGTATAAATGCATTCTCTTCGGTCCGCTCGTCAATTCTTACAGTCGGGAGGCTAATATATGCGTTTATATTGTATTTGTTCTTGTCATTGCATTTGTGCTTAAACTCGGCGTGCTCAAAAACGAATACAGTGCATTTCTGTCCGATGTGTCGGGTATCGTGCTCGTGCTTTATACCTTTATTTCGCTCGACATAAATTGCACCGATTTGGCATTTCATAATATGTTCTCAAGCGTGATTGAGGAAAAGGAAATGAATCCGTTTTTAGTGGGACTGTTGGTTGTAATAAATATTATAGTAAATCTTAATTTTGCGTCCTCTGTCGGAAGTTTGCTAAACAGGTACTCCGGTGCAATGTGGATTTACACCGCCTCGCTTTCTGCATCGTCGCTTGCGCTTATTACAGCGGTTTTGATGTCGCCGTTCGGCGTAAAATTCTCGTCGGTTATCATCAGCGCCGTGTATATTTTCGCCGCCTGCATTATCCTGTTTGTCGGCTTTAAGAAAAGATATACAGTTGTCCGTTCGGGCGGTCTCGTGATAATACTCGTTGCAATTGCAAAGCTTTGCTTTGTCGATACCGCCGCCCTCGATTCCGCATGGAAGATAGTGTCTTACTTTGCATTCGGTGCACTTCTTATTGTGATTTCCTACTTCTATCGCCGCTTTAGTAAGAAACTTGAACAACAGGCACTCGAGGATTCACAGAAATAAAATATTAAACTAAACAGCATATTAAAAGGGAACAGTTCGTGCGAACTGTTCCCTTAATATTTGTTTGTCGGTTTTTATTATTACTTGCGGTTCTTTTCTCTTTTTTTACCGCTTAAAATCAAAAGTTCCGTTACCGTTCCGCCTGAAATAAGAAGTATTGCAAGCAGAAGAATTAACATACCCTCGCTGCCTGTTTTAGGGCTTGTTGATTTTGTGTCGGTTGCGTTTGAGGTTGATTTGTCGATTTCGGATTTTGTCTTTTTATCGGCGTTTTTGTTTGAATTGTCTTCTAAATTGCCTGGAGTTGAATTTGTATTTGTTGCAACAATTCCGTACTCACTCAGATGAGTTGTCTCAAATACAATATATCCGTCCTGTAATGTTGCGGGGATTGTTTCCTTTATTTCATCGTTAAGAATGTATACAACGCTGTAAGTGTTGTAACCCTTTAATTCCTCAGGAAGAGCAATTCTGATTTTCATCTTTGTACCGCTTATCTGAACAATCTCATTATCTTTGAGTACTTTGATGTCTGCAATGAATTTTACATTTTTGTCAGCAAGGTCTTTATTGATATCAACATTGTTAATTATGAGTTTGCAATTACTGTCAATGCCGTCGGCAAATTCAATGCTTCCCTTAATTCCGTCATTGCTCTCGATTACTTTTACGGTGTCGTCGGGAGTTGAGGCGTCTTTTGTCCAAGTTGCATAGAGAGTAAGATTATGGTATCTCTCATATCCGCCGTCCTCTGTTATTAAGTCGTCTCTTTCAAATTCGGAATCTCTCTCCTTATCCCATTCTCTCCAATAGAGATATTTATAGTTTTTGCCTTTTCCGTCCTTTTTACTGTTCCAACCGTTAAAGGTATAGCCGCTTCTTGTCGGCACATACGGTAAAAGTGACATTGCTGTTCCCGAGTTGCCGCCGCCGAGATAATTATATTTCGCACTTTCTTTGCCCTCTATTGTGCCGCCGTTTGCGTTAAGTGTAACCGACATTTCGTCTTCATCAAAGGTATTGCTTACATATGTTGCCGTAACCGTAACAGAGTCTTTTTCTGCAAATTCAGCGGCAGTTATACTGCTTACATATTTACCGTTTAAGTCCCAGCCCTTGAATGTGCAGCCTTTCCTTTCCGGTTCATATTTTGTTAAATCAACTGTTTTGAATTCACTACTCTTGCTTGTGATTTGGTAGACTGATTTATCTTTAACTGTACCGCCGAATGCGTCAAGGTTAAGATAATATGTTCCCGTGCCTTTGAGCGGTTTATCGGAAAATACGCCGTAAAGTTGAAAACCGTTGTTGAATTCAACCTCGGTGCCGTCATTTAGATATACATTTCCCGACCAGGTGAATTCTGAAATAGGGATTTTATCGTCTGCCTTTGAAGTACCCGAAAAATCGGTGCTCCAATGTGAGAACTCGTGCTCGCCGTCAAACGGAACGATACCTTTTGTGAGTTCTGCAATGCTTACCGAGTCCTCTCCGTCAGCCACATCGAATTTGATGATTTTTGATGTCTCGCCGTCAATGGTTCCTCCGGATATACCGCTGCATTGCAAAACTAATGAATATTTTCCGTCATCTTTGATTGTAGCGGCATTAACGCAAATGATACCCGAAATGCTGAATACTGCCACAAGCAGCATTATAAGTGCACCTCTCAGCTTAGCACCGGTTTTTCTTTTTACTTTTTGATTTTTGCCTTTCATAAAAACATCTCCTTTTAATTTTGCCTTGCGGCTTTTTCATTTTAATTATATGAAAATTGCTTTAAAAAGTATATAAGGGATGTCCGCCAATATTAAAAAAGCCCTGTATAAATGCTATACAGAGCTTCTTTGATATTTTCTTTTTGTTGTTATTTGTTGTTAAAAATTGTAAGTAATCCTATTCGTGACTTGGCTTGCGTTTTTTTGTATATAGAAGAAATGTGCCTTTCAAGCGTTCGCTTTGAGATATACATTTCATCGGCGATTGTCTGTAAGTCGTTATCCGTAGTCACTAAAAGTTTGAATACCTCCGCCTCTCTCTGAGTCAGCGTGTAACTGTCGGTTATGATACTTAACCTTTCCTCGTCATTCGGTTTTGTCTCTTCTTGCGTTTTTGTCTGTTTTGGTACGGCTGTAATTTCATTTCGCTTTACTGTATAAATCAGCATTACTATACTGATAGCGGTAAATAAAATCAGTTCAACTATAATAATTAAAATGTTGTTATTTGAACTTAAAAGTGATAAAGAACCTCCGGTAATTGCGGCAGCGGTAATATTATTTACCGCTCTGCCGAGTCCGGCAAAGAGTGACGGCGTTTTTGTATATTCGGCAATTTCCATAAACGATGCGGTGAAAAATACCGCAAAGAATCCTGCCGACAGATAGAATACCGTCAACCCGATTAAAAACGGAGCGGAAAACTGTATTATAACAAGGCATATGGTAGAAAGAATCATTACGCAGTACATAATAATACTCATATATTTTCTTTCTTTTATATCAAATAAAAAACCGGCAATGAGCCCGCTCAGTGCGAGCAATATTCTCGGCGATTGTCCTATGTCTGCTGCTCCGCTGGCATGATACAAAGTCACCGCATTGTCGAGCGTTGAAAAAATAAATGTAATCAGTGCAACTAAAATTATCAGGCAAATCGTTATCGCACTTGCACCCTTGCATTTTGCTTCATTGTTATTCAATCGCTTGTCAGACAGTTTAACATCGCTTTTGATTTTTATGAGCATTATTGCAAGCACGCATAAAAATATCGACAGTATCGCAGCCTGTGTCCAATCGGATAAGATTACGTTGTTATTAATAAACTGGAGCAGCGTACCTGTCATATAGGAAACACCGACGGTCTTTGCAAGGTGCTTTTTGTTTTTTATCAGCAATAATGCTTTGTATATTGCCGTGCTGCCTATTCCTCCGAGAAGCGTAAACAGCAGCATGCCCGATATGAGCGTAGCGGTATATGATATGTGATTGCAAATCATAATTATCAGTCCGATTGATAATACGGCAGTCGCTGCCGTTGTTGCCGCTTTTGCAATTTTGCCGAGATGATTTAATAAAATCGGACACAGTACAAAGCCGAGGGCACTTAAACCTAAAGAGTAATTTTGTGCCGCAACGGTTTTGCTTTCGACAGTTGAAAGCGATATCATATTTACAAATAAGTATTCGCAGTCTAAAAACACAAAGGTGAAAATACCCATAAGCATTATTGCCGATATATATGCCTTACTTCTTTTGTCGTTAAGTTCTTTCGTGTCCGGCGTCACAGTTGCGACTGACATAATTTTCACCTGCCTTTTATTTATCTTATCACATTTTTTATCGCCATACAAGATAACACTTGTTGTGTTTACTCAAATTCTGTTTGGGGTGAAGAGCGGAAACCGTTTAAGTAATACTTATAAAAAGGTTAAAAATATATTTGTATATATGATATTTCGAACATTGAAATAACATTTGCCTTTATGCTATAATAATTAAAAGGAGTGATTATATGAGTGCAAAAAATGCAGTCAAGTTTTTTGCTGTTCTAGGCGGAATAACGGCATTGTCGGCAGAGATATTCTATGATTTTTCAATAAATACAAAATCGCCGATACATATGAGTAAACTTAATAATCTTGTTCAAAAAGCAACAAATACTTCAGGCAATGAGGAAGAAGCCAGTGCAAAATACAGCGGACTGACGGGCACACCCGAAATGAAAAAATGGTATGCCGAACACGGTGAGGATGTTTATATAACCTCCGATTCGCTTCGCTTGCACGGAAAGAAATTTGAAAACGACAGCTCAAAATATGTCATTGTCTGTCATGGGTATACGAGTAAGGCAAAGCATATGGCAGGATTTGTAAATAAATTCTATTCACTCGGATATAATGTTTTGGCAGTTGATGCTCGTGCACACGGCAACAGCGAAGGAACAAAAATCGGAATGGGTTGGCCGGATCGTTTGGATGTTGTTGAATGGATAAAACTTATTCTCACTTGGGACGAAAACGCACAAATACTTCTTCACGGGGTATCTATGGGTGCCGCAACGGTGCTTATGGCATCGGGTGAATCTTTACCTAAAAATGTGAAGGCCGTTATTGCCGACTGTGGCTACACGTCGGAATGGGACGAATTTAGACTTGAAGCAAAAAATCTGCATATCCCGTGGTTTCCTGTGCTTAATGTCGCTTCTGTTATTTCAAAATTTCGTGACGGTTATGATTTTAAGCAGGCGAGCGCACTAGAACAAATTAAAAAAAGCCGTATCCCAACGCTGTTTATTCACGGAACAGAAGATGAACTTGTGCCATATTGTATGCTTGATGAACTTTATACGGCGGCAAATTGCGAAAAAGAGCGTTTAACAGTTAAAGGAGCAGGGCATGCACTTTCTTCTTCTGTTGCACCGGAACTTTATTGGAACACAGTTGAAAATTTTATCGGAAAATATATAATCGAATAGAGTAAATCTGTTATTATTTAGATGAATAGTAAAAGCTGTCTCACATTGAAGTAAGACAGCTTTTTTGAATTACTAAGAGCATTCTTCTTGCTAACGTAGTTCCGCAAGTAAATTTGAAAAAGTTATAAAAAATTTGCCAAAAGTTATATGCTTTCTTTGGGGAGAGGAAGAGAAGCATAATGAGTGCGGGGTGACTTTCTATAAAAGGACAAAAAGAAAGCCGCCACAAGCGATATGAAGCTTGCGACGACGATGTGGCGGAGACGGAGGGATTCGAACCCTCGTGCCCGTGAAGGCAAACGCATTTCGAGTGCGCCCCGTTATGACCACTTCGATACGTCTCCTTATATGCTAAACCTGCTTTTGAAAATGCGTAAAGCAGGGTTTAGATTTTTAGTTTATCGTACTTTTTCTGTCTTTTATCTTTGAAAGTTCTCTATGTAGCTGTCGATACAATTTTGAATGATTTCAATAGCTACTGCCTTAGGCTTAACCTCTGTTACACTTGTGCTCTTATCGTGTTCAAGAGATTTATATACCTCAAAGAAATGCTTTATTTCGTCAAATCTGTGGCTCGGGAGCTGGTCGATGTCGGTATAGCAATTATAGTTCGGGTCATTTACGGGAACTGCTATAATCTTCTCGTCTTTTGCTCCGCTGTCTTCCATAATGAGAACGCCTATCGGTCTGCATTCAACGATGGTCATCGGTCTGATTTGTTCGCTGCAAAGCACAAGAACATCAAGCGGGTCATTGTCGCTTGCATATGTTCTGGGGATAAATCCGTAGTTTGCAGGATAGTGAGTAGACGTAAAGAGAACACGGTCGAGTTTAAGCATACCCGTTTCTTTGTCAAGTTCGTACTTGTTCTTGCCGCCTTTTGAAATCTCAATAACGGCGTAGAACTGCTCGCTCTTTATTCTCTTTGGTGATATGTCGTGCCATATGTTCATAATACTCACCCGAAATAATTTGTCGTGGGTATATATTAGCACTATAAATAGTATTTGTCAATTAAAAAAAATTGTGCTATTATAATTATTATGA
>ERZ1035006.2138-NODE-2138-length-11737-cov-8.888546_pt1 | contig 11737 bp, 9 predicted proteins | sample MGYA00520694_ERZ1035006 | MGnify/ENA primary metagenome ERZ1035006 (study PRJEB33766, sample SAMN09781746) | gut metagenome | biome: gut microbiome | host: Homo sapiens | place: Madagascar | study: EMG produced TPA metagenomics assembly of the PRJNA485056 data...
TGATGTTGCCCATCTTGTAACCACCTTCCTTGATAACCTGCCACCACCAGGTTTGTTCCACCTTGTTGACATCGGTTACTTTTTGAACCGCAGTGGTGTACCAGGTGGCATATCCCTTTGGAATGAAACCCTCGAATGTTGAATACGAGTCGCCGAGAACGGCAACGGTCTGCTTTACCTGTGCCAGCAGAGGCATCAGAGCGAACATAAAGAGGCAGACGATAACTGATAATCTTTTCATGACGTTTATTTGTTTATAGTTTGATTTTTTTATATGATCCTCTTTTGGGGATAGAGTCTGAAACCCGATTGCAAAGATACAATATTATTTATGGATATACAAATGTTTTGGGCAATAATTTTATATGAAATTTTCCTATGGATTCTTAAATATAATAATGTGTAATCCCCGTTTCTCCTTAAATCTTCTAGTTCTTCCTATATTCAAGTGCTTTTTTATGTTAAATCTATCTGCTGTTTAGTGACAATATTAGATATTCTTATTATATTTGTCAACAAATTAAAGAGCTAACAATTATGACTAATGACTCATTTTCAATAAGATTGCGGGAAGCGCGACAGATGATGGGACTCAGTATGGATAAACTCGTAGAGCGAACCAGCGGAGCCATCACCAAGCAGAGCATCTCCCGATATGAGAAAGGCATCATGCGCCCCAAGCGTGATGCCCTGCAAGCCATAGCCAAAGCCCTCAATATCAGCGAGGCATATTTCAATGGTACCAATCTCAAGATAGATGTTCCGATGCTCCGCACCACCTCCAATGGTAAGTTATCCGAAGACGAGTTGCAAGTCCTTGAAGCGAAACTCTCGTTTTGGGCAGAGCAGTATCTTGCCAAGGAGCGTTTGATATATTGTCAGTCTAGCTCTCATGAAGAGAAATATTTAAAAAACATCCTTTTTAAGAATCCTATCAAAGGAACTAAGGTTTCCACCCTAGAGGATGCAATACATGCTGCCGACCTTTTGAGAAAACGATGGCATAGTGGTGATGGACCGATTTCCGGCGTTCTTCGATTATTAGAACGAAAAGGCATTAAGATTTTATCAACAGAATTGCCTGATAACGTATGGGGTATGAGTACATGGGCAGATAAGAGGCATCCCCTGATTGTTCTCGATATGCGTCCGGAGAAAACAACAATAGAACGTCTCCGTTTTACGGCAGCGCATGAGTTAGCTCATCTGCTTCTTACCTTTCCTGCAAGTGCAGAGTTAGACGTAGAGAAGCGCTGTAATAAGTTTGCTGGCTTTTTCCTCTTTACCAAGCAGGCTTTAATCGAGGAAATGGGAAGTGAAAAGCGAGATGAGCTTATGCTTGAAGAAATGATAGACCTCAGGGAAGTATATGGCATATCGATAGCCGCCCAAGTACATGCAGCCTGGGATATCCGCATGATTTCCCGTGAACACTACGACTGGTGGTTTGATGAAAAAATCAAGAAGAACAGGCTGGAAGTTGGTTGGGGTAAATATGAATTTCCAGAGACAATAGGAAGAGAGAGGAGAATGGAAGCTAGAATAAGAAAATTATAAAAGTAAAAATGAAAATGGCAGAATTAATATCACATATATATCAAGATAATGTAGGGCATTGGATTATACAATCTAATGAGGAACATTCTGTTGGTGTAACTAGGCTTGCTTCTCGTTTCGCTGGTGAATTTGGTATGAGTGAATGGGGGAAAGTTTTGGGGCAGCTTCATGACAAGGGTAAGGAATCACATGCTTTTCAGCAGCATATTAAAAAAGAGAGTGGATATGAGCCTGATATTAAAGTTTGTGGTAATTATAACCATGCATTTATTGGTGGAGTTTTGGCACGAAAACTTTATGGTAAATCTGCTGATATTTTCTTCGTTAATCAAATAGTGTCTCATCATACAGGCTTACATGATTATGATGAGATAGAAGGAATTCTTAATCAGGATATTCCAGCAGAAGTTAATATCAATATAGGAAAGGAAAAATTAAATGTACCTGCTTTCAAGATTGAAACTAATGATTTTCATCATTTAGCTCGTATGATGTTTTCATGTCTTGTGGATGCTGACTTTCTTGATACAGAAGCTTTTATGGATAAAGAATCTTCTATGTTAAGAGGTAATAAAGCTACGTTATATGATTTGCTGCCTTTACTCGAAAATAAACTGAAGGATTTGAAAGCTAAAGCAGATAATTCTGATGTAAATGCTATAAGAAATCAAGTCCAACAGCAATGTATTAAAATGTCAGATACTGAAATCGGGTTTTATAGTTTGACGGTACCAACTGGTGGAGGAAAGACTTTGTCTTCTTTGGTATGGGCAATGAAGCATGCTATCAGAAATGGTCAGAAAAGAATTATTATAGCCATTCCATATACAAGTATCATAGTTCAGACAGCATCAGTTCTACGGAGCATCTTTGGAGAAGAGAATGTTTTGGAGCATCATAGCAATGTGGATCCTGAGCAAATCAAAGCTGAAAGACTTCAGGAAAAAATGAAGTTGGCGACGGAAAATTGGGACTATCCGATAATTGTAACGACTAATGTGCAATTATTTGAATCTATGTTTAGCAATAAGCCATCTGTTTGTAGGAAGCTTCACAATATAGTCAACAGTGTAGTGATCTTAGATGAGGTGCAGACACTTCCGATGGATTATCTTCAACCTGTTGTGGATTCATTGAAAACGTACCATAAACTATTCAATGTTTCTTTCTTGTTCACTACGGCAAGTCAGCCCGTGTTAAGTGGACTTATAGAAGGATGTAATCCGAGGGCAGCCTTCAAAGGGATTGACCATATTACAGAAATCATTCCTCGAGAGTTTAAGTTGCATGACAAGTTGCGAAGGGTAAAATTAAGTATCAATAATGAAGGAAGAACTTATGATGAGGTTGCAGAGATGTTGAGCAAGCATAAAAGAGTGCTTTGTATTGTTAATACACGTCGTGATGCGAAAGAACTCTATACACGTTTGCCGCAAGAAGGGATTACATTACATCTTTCAAAGATGATGTGTCCGGCACATATTAGCGAGACGTTAGAAAAACTCAAAAATGCTCTAAAGGACGATACGAATGAAGTTATTCGTGTTGTCTCCACGCAATTGATAGAAGCTGGAGTTGATATAGATTTTCCTATTGTATATAGGCAAGAAGCTGGGCTTGACTCTGTATTGCAAGCTGCCGGCCGATGTAATCGAGAAGGAAAGAATGGTTTGAGTACTACTTATATCTTTTCTTTGTCTAAAGAGCATAATCTTCTTAAAGAAGAAATGCAGGCTGCAAATAATGCAAGATTAAGTCTTGGTACAGGGATAGATTGGTTTGCTCCAGATGTGATGACATCATATTTCAAGCAATTATATTGCAGAAAGGAATGTTTCGATGTAAAGGATATGAAGCGTTATCTTTATAATCGTAAGGAAATATGTTTTGCTACTGCTGCAAAAGAGTTTCAGATGATTAAAGATAATGGTATCAATGTTGTTGTCTGTTGGAGAAATAGTTTCGAGCTTATGCAACAATTATTAGAAAAGGGACCTTCATATATACTGATAAAGAAGCTGTCGAAGTATATGGTAAATATCAATAAGACAGATTTTAAGTCTTTGTTAGATATGGGTGTCGTTAGTGAGAAAAAAGAGGGACTCTTTGTTGTCGATTATAAACAGCAGTATGATGAACATATAGGCTTGCGTATCGATAATAATTGGGCGAATAAATCGATTATTATTTAAATGGAAATGATATGGTAAAGAAAAATTCGATAAAGCTATTTGGGGATGATAAGATCCGTGCCATTTGGGATGAAGAACAGGAAAAATGGTACTTTTCTATTGTTGACGTTATTGCAGTTTTGACTGAAAGTCCTAATCCTCAAACCTATTGGAGAGTCCTAAAGAAGCGACTTAAAGATGAGGGAAATGAAACCGTTACAAACTGTAACGCTTTGAAAATGCGTGCAGCTGATGGTAAAATGCGATTAACGGATGTTGCTGATACTGAGCAACTCTTGCGTATTATTCAATCCGTACCTTCTCCAAAGGCTGAACCTTTTAAAATGTGGCTTGCTAAAGTTGGAGCAGACAGACTGGATCAAATGCAAGATCCAGAATTAAGTATACAGCAGGCCATGATAGACTACAAACGATTGGGATATTCGGACAATTGGATTAACCAACGTTTGAAAAGTATTGAGATACGCAAGGATTTGACAGACCAATGGAAGCTTCATAATGTTGAAGAAGGGGTACAGTATGCATCTTTAACAGATATAATCTATCAGGCTTGGGCTGGTAGGACAACAAAAGAATACAAACAGTATAAAGGTTTGAAAAAGGAAAATCTGCGTGACAATATGACCAACGAGGAACTTATTCTTAACATGCTTGCAGAACTCTCAACAACGAGCATTACTAAGGCAAAGAATCCTCAGACTTTGGATGAAAATAAGCAATGTGCTAAAGAAGGTGGTAATGTGGCGCGTGTTGCAAGAGAGGAACTCGAATCCAAAACAGGACGTCAAGTAGTTTCTCCACTTTCTGCAAAAAGATTCTTTGAGGCTCAGCAGCCAAAGAAAAGTTTGGAAGATAATAATAACGATAAGAAAGAAGAAAAATAGTAATATGATGGAATATACTGATAAAGAATATTGTTTGGAGGTGTGGGGCGATATGGCTTGCTTCACAAGACCCGAACTAAAAGTTGAACGTGTAAGCTATGATGTGATTACTCCATCAGCTGCACGAGCTATATTCGAGGCTATATTTTGGAAGCCTGCCATTCATTGGCAGATAACCAAGATAGAGGTGTTGAAACCTATCAAATGGACTTCTGTAAGAAGAAATGAGGTGGGGGCGGTAGCTGGTAAATCTGTCATCTTTATAGAGGAAAAACGCCAGCAGAAAAATACTTTGCTTTTAAAAGATGTTGGTTATCGAATTTGGGCAAAGATGGAGTTTCGTTCTGTATCGAAGCGAAAGGCTGAAGGAGATTTGTTTTCTCATGAGCCGGGTAAAGATGAGAATCCGATGAAATATTATCAGATGTTTGAGCGTAGAGCAAGCAAGGGACAATGTTTCAATCAGCCTTATCTTGGTACTCGTGAGTTCTCTGCCTCTTTCCGTCTCGTTAATCCTGATGATGATACATTGACTCTACCAATATCTGAAGAGCAAGGTGGTACTAAAGACTTAGGAATCATGCTCTATGATATGGACTTCACTGATAAGAAGAACATTCAGCCAATGTTCTATCGTCCACAGATGAAAGATGGCGTAATTATTGTTCCACCAATTAATAGTGAGGAGATTTTAAAATGATACTAAAAGCATTATATGATTATTATAATAGATGCGAAGGACTGTCTGCAAAAGGCTTAGAGCAGAAAGAGATTGGTTATCTTATTGTGATAGATAAAGATGGAACTTTTGTCAGGATAGAAAGCAGAATGAAAGATAAAAAGACTGCTCAAACATTTTTAGTCTTGCAAACAATTAAGCGTAGCGGTAGAAAATATGCTCCGAATATCCTTTGGGATAATTATGAATATGTGATTGGAGGGGCAGATGAAAGTGCTAAAAAACATGATACTTTCATTAGAATGATTGAGAAGTTAAAAGAACAGGTGTCTTCTGATAGATATCTAAATGCTATTTCAGAATTCTATAAGAAGAACGAAAAATTGGAAGATATTATTAAAAATGATGTGTTGTATGAGGAAATGCATAAATCCAAGAAAAACATATCATTCCTGTTGCAAGGAGAAAGTAAGATTGCTGCAGAAAATGAAAAGGTCTGGAATTTAATCTTGAGCCAAAGTGCTGATGATGGCATATATGGAATATGTTTGGTGACAGGTAAGAAAGACTCTGTAGCAAGACTCCATACTACGATAAAGCTGACAAAAGATACAGGACCTTTGGTTTCTTTTAAAACAGACCGCGGTTATGATTCATATGGAAAAGAGCAAGGCTACAATGCCCAAATAAGTGGAGATGCAGAATTTGCCTATACCACAGCTCTTAACGCTATGTTGCAGAAAGGTTCTCATAATAAGTTTAGTGTAGGTAATCGAACTTTTGTCTTTTGGGCGTCCTCTAACAGCGAGGCAGCAGAACAGACAGAAGGTAGCCTCTTTGACCTGTTGGGATATACTGAAGAAGAGGTTGATGATCCAAATGCTAAGATAGAGCAAGTGCGCAAAGTGTTTACGGCTATATATTTTGGAAGTTTGAAAACATCATTAGAAGACCGTTTCTATATTCTTGGTTTGGCTCCAAATTCGGCAAGAATAGCCGTTGTATATTGGTCTGAATGTTCTCTGAAAGAATTTGCAGGAAAGATACTATGTCATTTTGAAGATATGAAAATCAAAGATACTCGTATAGATAAGAAACCATATATGGGAATCAAGAGTATGCTTGCAGCTGTCACTCTTAACGGGAAACAATCTGAAGCTACCCCTAATCTCCCAGAAGCAGTTGTCAAGAGCATCTTTCAAGGAACACCATATCCGTTCACGTTGTTTTCGGCGTGTATTCGCAGAATAAGAGCAGAGTCAGGCAATAAAGATGCTATTCGCATAGCTCGTATGGCAATCATTAAGGCTTATCTTAACAGAATAAATGATAACAATAAAAAGATAGAAACAATGTTAGACAAAAGTAACACAAATCAAGGCTACCTTTGCGGTCGCCTCTTTGCTGTATTGGAAAATCTCCAATATGCAGCAAACAAACAAGATTCAATCCGTTCTGGATACATGAATGCAGCATCATCAACACCATCTGCTGTTTATCCAACGATATTGAAATTGTCAAATAGTCACTATAGTAAGTTGGCTAAAGACAAGAAAGGACTCGCTATTTACTTTGACAATCAGAAAAAAGAGATTATGGCACAGATTTCTGATTTCCCGGACACTTTGGACTTAAGCGACCAAGGCAGATTCTTCCTTGGTTACTATCATCAAAAGAATCATGAGGAAAACAAAGAGACAGAAGATTAATAATATTTAATAATTACAATTATGGCTGATTTAAAAAATCGATTTGATTTCGTTTACCTGTTTGATGTACAGGACGGAAATCCCAATGGTGATCCCGATGCAGGAAACCTTCCACGTGTTGACTCAGAAACTGGTATGGGGCTTGTTACTGATATTTGTTTAAAAAGAAAAGTACGCAATTATGTACAGATTGCGAAAATGGGCGAAACTAATAACGATATATTAGTTAAGTCAAAGGAAATCTCAGGACAAGAGGTTTTCATAAATGGCGAAATACGCAAGATGTACAAAGAAGAACTTGGCTTGGACTTAAAAGTCAAAGAAAAAGCACCTGCCGACATAGTTACAGCAGGACGTGAAGCGATGTGTAAGCGTTTCTATGATGTAAGAACTTTTGGAGCTGTTCTTTCTACTGGCTCTAATGCAGGACAAGTAAGAGGAGCTGTCCAAATGACTTTTGCACGTTCAATAGACCCTATTATCCCAGCAGAACATGCATTAACAGTTTGTGCAGCTCGCGATGAAGAGAAATCTTACGATTCACAAGTTGGCATTCAAGGTCGCAAGGCTACAGTTCCTTATGGCCTCTATGTCTGCCATGGCTTCATCTCAGCCAACCTTGCCAAACAAACGGGCTTCTCAGAGGAAGACCTGGAACTTTTCTTTGATGCATTGAAGAACATGTTTGATGTTGACCGTTCTGCAGCAAGGGGTTTGATGAGTGCTCAGAAATTAATCGTATTCAAACATGATTCTGTTCTGGGTAATGCTCCAGCGAATAAATTGTTTGATTTGGTGAAAATCAAGAAGAATACAGATGTACCACGTTCATTTGGCGATTATGACGTTACTGTTCCTACCCAAGAGGAGTTGGATGAGAAATATCCTGGTGTATCAGTTGAAGAATTGATTTAGTATCATCATGTATACTGAAGACGAAATGCTCATGTTGTCGGGGATACAGCACTTTATGTTCTGCCCTCGACAATGGGCTTTGATTCATATCGAGCAACTATGGGCAGAAAATAAACTGACGACAGAAGGGCAGATTCTACACAAGAATGTAGATAATCCCTTCTATCGTCAGAAAAATGGTGATGTTATCACGCTTCGTTCCCTCCATATAGCCTCTAAAGAATTAGGACTATATGGTGTAACTGATGCTGTAGAACTTATTCCTGCTGATTCATCAGAAGATGCTATAACTCATAATCGCTACAAAGGATATTGGAAACCATACCCTGTGGAGTATAAAAGAGGTCATCATAAGCCTGATGAAAGAGATGAAGTACAATTGGCTGCCCAGGCAATGTGTCTCGAAGAAATGTATGGTATCCATATTCCATACGGTGCATTGTATTATGATGAAGTAAAACATAGAGAAACAGTCTCTATTTCTGAATCATTAAGAAGTACGACTGTTCAATGTGCCCGTCAGATGCATGAGGTATTTAAAAGCGGTATCTTGCCGAAAGCTAACAAACAGCACCATTGCAAGAATTGTTCTCTGGTAAATCTCTGTATGCCAGAAATGAGTGATTGTACTCTAGTATCAACCTATTTAAACAAGAATCTATATGAGGATATTACTTAATACATTATACGTGACCACACCTGAAGCCTATCTAAGTAAAGATGGGTTAAATGTTGTGGTATCTGTGAAGCAAAACGAGATATTCCGTATTCCTATCCATAATATAGAGCAAATTATTACTTTTGGTTATATGGGGGCAAGTCCAGGATTGATGAAACTGTGTGCAGATAACAATGTTTCTCTAACCTTCCTTTCACCACAAGGAAGATATATCAGCCGTTCGCAAGGTCCGACTAGGGGAAACGTTTTGCTGAGAAAAGCACAATATAAGAATTCTGATGAACCTAACTATGCTCTTCATCTCAGTAAACTTTTCATAGGAGGAAAAATCCAAAACTATCGTAATATCTTGCGTCGCTTTATTAGAGACAATGGAGATGATGAGGCTATAGAACGTGTTTGCGAGGAACTGCTTCGATGCAAAAGAAGAGTTTTGAATGCTGAATCTATAGATAGTGTGAGAGGAATAGAAGGAGAAGCTGCCACTGCTTATTTTGATGTATTCTCACGTCTTCTTCTAAACCAGAAAGAAGATTTTGTATTTGAAGGTCGCAATCGTCGTCCACCAAAAGATGCGATTAATGCGATGTTATCTTTCGTATATACTCTTATATGTAATGATATGACATCGGCTTTGGAGACTGTTGGCTTAGACCCATACGTAGGGTTTATGCATACTTTAAGACCAGGGCGTGCATCTTTATCTTTGGATATGATGGAGGAGTTGCGAGCATATTTGGGTGATAGATTGGTTCTATCTTTAATCAACAGAAAACAGATTACCATCAAAGATTTCATCAAGCAGGGTGACGAAGGTATCGTCATGACAGACTCGGGGCGTAAGATTATATTGTCTGCTTGGCAAAACAGAAAGAAGGAACAGATTATTCATCCTTATTTAAATGAAAAGGTAAGTATTGGTCTTCTTCCTTATGTTCAAGCAATGTTGTTGGCGAGATTCATTCGTAAGGATATTGATGATTATCCAGTATTTTTAATCAAGTAGTGTATGTTTGTTTTGATTACTTATGATGTAAACATAACCTCGGCTCATGGTGCGAAACGTTTACGCAATGTAGCAAGGGCGTGTTTGAATTACGGAAAGAGAGTTCAAAACTCTGTTTTTGAATGTATTTTGACGGAATCTCAGTTTTTCGTATTGAGGGACCTGTTGAAAGGGATTATTGATACCGAACAAGATAGTATTAGATTCTATATTCTTGGGAAAAATTGGAAACGTAAAGTTGAGACTTTGGGTAAGGATATGGGGCTTGACTTTACTGGTGAGCTTATCATTTAATGTATGAGGGTGCGAACCTATAGTATTGCAAAATAATCTGTAGCTTCGCACCTTCTTAAAATCAGTGACTTACAAATATTATGCCTTTTATAATATTTTACGTGTAATTATTTTGCCATCTTTCGCAAAATAATTATCTTTGCATTGTAATATTCAGTCGATTACTGAATATGCGGTCGCACCCCGAGTGGGTGCGTGGATTGAAACTAACTATCGTAAACGATAGTCAGAAACTTGCAAAAGTCGCACCCCGAGTGGGTGCGTGGATTGAAACTCCGTGGCCAACAGATTCGTGTACATGATACTAAGTCGCACCCCGAGTGGGTGCGTGGATTGAAACTTTCCCTGTTCGTGTTGATATTCAGAATTTATTGAGTCGCACCCCGAGTGGGTGCGTGGATTGAAACTCAAACAAATTAGAAACCAAATCTGGAGAACATGTCGCACCCCGAGTGGGTGCGTGGATTGAAACTGAGATACGCAAAGCACCAAGTTCGGTATTTTTAGTCGCACCCCGAGTGGGTGCGTGGATTGAAACTGTAATTTCACGATGCTTAATATTAGAATACCATGTCGCACCCCGAGTGGGTGCGTGGATTGAAACAGTATCTCTGTGGCAATATCGTAAAAACTACGCGTCGCACCCCGAGTGGGTGCGTGGATTGAAACTATCATCAACTCTCTGAATCAAATTGAACTCTCGTCGCACCCCGAGTGGGTGCGTGGATTGAAACAACTACAAAGCATGATGAAAAAGATAGCATATATTGTCGCACCCCGAGTGGGTGCGTGGATTGAAACATGTAATCGTCAACATTAATTGGAAGACTCATAGGTCGCACCCCGAGTGGGTGCGTGGATTGAAACTGAAGCTTTCCGAGCTGCAGCCCGAAAAAATGGCGTCGCACCCCGAGTGGGTGCGTGGATTGAAACCTCGAAATAGAGAGAAACCCCTACTCTCTTAAACAGTCGCACCCCGAGTGGGTGCGTGGATTGAAACTTAGTGAGGGAAGAACTACCAACAACCCAAACGAAGTCGCACCCCGAGTGGGTGCGTGGATTGAAACGCTACAAGAGCCATCAACGAAGGCATGAGATTAGAGTCGCACCCCGAGTGGGTGCGTGGATTGAAACCTTGAAGATAAATTTGGAATCAACTTAACTTTGTGTCGCACCCCGAGTGGGTGCGTGGATTGAAACTTGATGGTGGTGATCTGCTTGTCGTACTCATTGAGTCGCACCCCGAGTGGGTGCGTGGATTGAAACATCACCTACGAAGGTGGTATGCTCATAGCGGCGTCGCACCCCGAGTGGGTGCGTGGATTGAAACATCGTTGTAGATCTTCTTTGCCTGGTTGAAGATGTCGCACCCCGAGTGGGTGCGTGGATTGAAACTAACTATCGCTATGCGATAGCCAGAAACTTGCAAGTCGCACCCCGAGTGGGTGCGTGGATTGAAACTTAGGCATGATAGCACCAATAACAAAGAGGAAACGTCGCACCCCGAGTGGGTGCGTGGATTGAAACCTTCAGAGTAGCCCACACTGATAAATGGGTTGACCAGGTCGCCCCCCGAGTGGGTGCGTGGATTGAAACAATTTGGGCAGTACGATAATATAACCAATTAAAGTCGCACCCCGAGTGGGTGCGTGGATTGAAACTGTCTTGCGCACAGAAGCGTCAAAGTCATTAAGGTCGCACCCCGAGTGGGTGCGTGGATTGAAACCAACTTGTTAGTAAGTGCAAAATAGAACACTGCGGTTATTGTTATACATGAGCAGAACTTAACATCTTTTTGGTACCGATTGGTGCGCTATGATGG
>ERZ1035006.2139-NODE-2139-length-11737-cov-8.490241_pt1 | contig 11737 bp, 7 predicted proteins | sample MGYA00520694_ERZ1035006 | MGnify/ENA primary metagenome ERZ1035006 (study PRJEB33766, sample SAMN09781746) | gut metagenome | biome: gut microbiome | host: Homo sapiens | place: Madagascar | study: EMG produced TPA metagenomics assembly of the PRJNA485056 data...
GCGGTCTCGACCTTGGCAAGGTCGCGCGTTACCAACTACGCCACTATCGCATATCTATAATCGATATCTATGATCGTTCTGTGTCTCCCTGACACGACTATTAGAATACCCTATCCGGGTGTAAAAGTCAACCCCCATCTGACAAAAATATACAAAATAATTTTTCCATAAAATATCCATTGAAAAACCTGATTTCTTGTAGTACACTGTGATTGTTATATGACTGACGGAATGATGTGGGGATTACCACGTGAAGTATAACGAATAAATGCCGACCGTCTGGGCGAAGAGTCCAGATGTGCCGGTTTTTTTGTACTAGATAGGAATTTTCCTCAATATGCCATTTCTGGCATAGTTCTTGCATAGAAATCCGGCATCTGACTCTTGACAAATAACAGTAGTTAGTTTAACCTAACTTCATGTTATTTATCACACTCTAATATATACAAAACGGAGTCACACGCATGTGACGGAAGGAGAAGAGAATGCAGACAGCATGGAGAAGCTTCCAGCGCGGAGCATGGGAGACAGAAGTAAATGTCAGAGATTTTATCCAAAAAAATTATCATCCCTACGATGGTGATGATTCCTTTCTGGAAGGTCCTACGCAAGACACCACAGACCTGTGGAATCAGGTATTAGAGCTTTCCAAGCAGGAACGTGAGGCAGGCGGAGTCCTCGATATGGACACCCGGATCATTTCAACAATCACTTCCCACGGTCCCGGATATCTCGATAAAGAAAAAGAAAAAATCGTCGGTTTTCAGACAGACAAGCCCTTCAAACGTGCCCTGCAGCCCTACGGCGGTATTCGTATGGCAATCAAGGCATGTGAAGATAATGGTTATCATGTAGACCCCGAGGTCGTAGAATATTTCACCACACACCGTAAGACACATAATGCCGGTGTTTTTGATGCATACACGCCAGAGATGCGTGCCTGCCGCAGTGCACATATCATTACCGGTTTGCCTGATGCTTACGGTCGTGGACGTATCATCGGCGATTACCGCAGACCTGCACTGTACGGTGTAGACCGACTGATTGAAGATAAGAAAGAACAGTTAAACACGACAAGAACCATCATGTATTCTGATGTGATCCGTGAACGCGAAGAGCTGTCTGAGCAGATCCGCGCACTCGAGATGTTGAAAAAACTCGCTGAAATCTACGGCTGTGATATCTCAAAACCCGCCAATAACGTACTCGAAGCGACACAAGCTGTATATTTTGCATATCTGGCTGCTGTCAAGGAGCAGAACGGAGCTGCGATGTCACTGGGACGTACTTCCACTTTCCTCGACATATATGCGGAGCGCGATCTGGCAGAAGGCACATTTACTGAAAAGGAAATCCAGGAGATCATCGATCAATTTGTCATGAAGCTGCGTATGATCAAATTTGCCCGCACACCGGAGTATAATTCCATCTTTGCCGGAGATCCTACCTGGGTAACAGAATCGATCGCCGGCATTGGTGTAGACGGACGGCATATGGTTACAAAAATGTCCTACCGTTATCTGAATACCTTGAATAATATCGGTGCTGCCCCGGAACCAAATATGACCGTGTTATGGTCTGTCAAGCTGCCTGAAAATTTCAAAAAATTCTGCGCAGAGACATCGATCAAGCACTCCGCGATCCAGTACGAGAACGACGATATCATGCGTGTCGTACATGGAGATGACTATGGTATCGCCTGCTGTGTATCTTCTATGCGTATCGGCAAAGAGATGCAGTTCTTCGGAGCACGTGCAAACCTTGCAAAATGTCTGCTCTACGCGATCAACGGCGGCGTCGATGAGATCAGCGGCAAACAGGTCGGCCCGAAATACCGTCCGATCACATCCGAATATCTGGATTACGATGAGGTATGGGACAAATACAAAGATATGATGAAATGGCTGGCGGGTGTCTACGTCAATGCCCTCAATATCATACACTATATGCATGACAAGTACAGCTATGAAAAGCTCGAAATGGCACTGCATGACAAAAATGTACGCAGGTGGTTTGCTACCGGTATCGCAGGATTTTCCGTAGTAGCCGATTCGCTCTCAGCGATCAAATATGCCAAAGTAAAGCCGATCCGTGATGAAAACGGTGTTACAGTAGATTTCGAAATCGAAGGTGACTTCCCGAAATATGGAAACGATGATGACCGTGTAGACGATATTGCAAAAGAGGTACTGCATACATTTATCGGCTATGTTAAGGGCAACCACACCTACCGTGGCGGTATTCAGACGACCTCGATCCTCACGATCACGTCAAATGTCTCCTATGGTAAAAATACCGGTGCGACACCCGATGGACGTAAAAAGGGAGTTGCATTTGCCCCTGGTGCCAACCCGATGCACGGACGCGATACACACGGTGCAGTCGCTTCACTTGCATCTGTTGCCAAGCTGCCGTTTATGGATTCTCAGGATGGTATCTCTAACACCTTCACGATCGTTCCCGATGCACTTGGCAAAGACGCAGACGGTCAACAGACGAATCTGGTCGCTATGCTCGATGGATATGCGCTGCAGGGTGGCCACCACCTGAATGTCAATGTTTTGAACCGCGATACACTGCTCGATGCACAGCAGCACCCGGAGCTGCATCCACAGCTCACGATCCGTGTATCCGGTTATGCTGTAAACTTCATTAAGCTGACCAAAGAGCAGCAGGATGAAGTCATCGCACGTACCTTCCACGATCGGATGTAGCCGCTGTGGTTCCCCGGTCTGCAAACTCAGTAAACGAATAAAATGGAGCTTTTCATGGGAAATTATATCGGAAATATTCATTCTCTGGAAACATTCGGCACGGTCGACGGTCCAGGGGTCAGATTTGTTGTATTTTTTCAAGGCTGCCCGATGCGGTGCCTGTATTGCCACAATCCTGACACCTGGCACCCGGCTGATGGCCAACAGATGTCTGCCGAAGAAATCATAGACCGCTTTGAACGGAACCGGGCTTTTTATCAGACCGGCGGTATGACTGCGACCGGAGGAGAACCTATGCTGCAGATCGACTTTTTGACAGAACTGTTCTCTCTGGCAAAAGAACATCAAATTCATACTTGTCTGGACACTTCCGGGATTATGTTCCCGGAAGCTGCTCCGGATGATCTTTCAAACGGTGTTTCGGATGCCAGATCGGATTCCGGGTCTGACACGACCTCAAATATTGCTGTCTCACCGTCCATCAGCCGCCCGACGATGTCACAGATTGAGCATCTGCTGAACGTGACGGATCTCATTATGCTCGATATCAAGCATATATTCGATTCGGCACACCGCGCTCTCACAGGGCACAGCAATCAAAACATTCTGGCATTTGCACGCTATCTGGATCACATTCACAAACCGGTATGGATACGGCATGTGGTTGTTCCGGGCATCACGTTTGACAAAGAAGAACTGACCGCACTGGGTCAGTTTTTAGGACAACTTCACAATATTGAAAAATTAGAGGTTCTTCCCTATCATTCGATGGGCAAAGTAAAATATGACAATCTAGGCATGGATTACCGCTTGAAAAATACGCCCCAGCTCACAAAAGCCGAGGCGCTAAAAGCGGAAACAATCATCCACCATGCGATGGATATAGACACACATTAACGAATCTTTTCAAATTGTTCCAGCGGCAGTGGACGGGAATAATAGAATCCCTGAATACTGTCGCAATTTAATTTTTGCAAAAAGGATACCTGTTCATCTGTCTCTACGCCTTCTGCCGTGACATGCATTCCCAGATCCTTAGCCAGTGCAATCGTATGCTCCAACAGCCGGTCGCCGCCGTAATTTCCAATATAATCGATCAGACTCTTATCGATCTTCAGCGTATCAAAATGCATCGTATTTAACGCTGCAAAGGAAGAATACCCTGCACCAAAATCATCGATATGTAATGGGAATCCTGCGGTACAGAAACGGTCTGCCAACTGATCTATCGCTTTATTATCGACTGCTGCCGTCTCTGTAATCTCAATCGGCACATACTTCGGATCAATTCCAATCTCCTCTGTAATATTCTTATAACGCTCTACCACACTCTGGAAATACAGACTGGCTCGCGATAGATTGACTGAAATCGGGAACAACTGGAGTTTCTCATCCATCCACTTTTTCTGCTGCAGACATACATTCCGGAATACATACTCATCCAGATAGCGTATCATTCCATTACGCTCAAACAATGGGATAAATACTCCCGGCGGCACCAGTTCTCCCTTATCATTCCTCCAACGTACCAGCGCCTCTGCACCGACCAGTTTATTATTACCCGGATGGTACTTGGGCTGATACCAGATCTCAAACTGGTGGTTACGCATAGATGACTCGAATGCATCTTCCATCTGCTTTTCCTGCAAAATCCGGTTTGCATCCTGCTGGCTGAAAAATGCGTGGTTGATATCCTGGCGGTGCTTTACCTCATGACGGGCAATATTTGCCTCATTATAAGTCTGTTCAATCTTTTTATCCGGATTCCATTCTGCGACACCAAAATACGGCACCTGTTGCGGCACACCCAATTCCGTCGAACGCTTGCTCAACTGGATTGATATCATTTCAAGCCGTCTGGCAACTTCCTCCCGATCCTGTAACGCATAATATATGATGAAGTGGTCTGCATTGATATGCGCAGCCAGATCATCTGTTCCTATATTCTGCCTGATGCATTTCCAGATTTCCCGCAGGATCTCATCGCCCTTCGTCGTACCACAGATAGAATTCACCACCTTAAAGGAATGAATATCCATTGACAATATATAACCGGGCTCCGTCTTGTCTGCCAGACATTTCTTAAACCGTACATAATTGTCCCCACCTGTTACCGGATCTGTATATGCATAGCGTTCCAGTTCTTTTGTTTTTTCTCTGTCTATATCAGAGAACCCATATATTGCGCGGTGCATTACCCCTATGGGGGACAGGCTCACAATCTTCATCCGGCAATACTGGATACGTCCATCTCTGACTGCACGATAATCGTGAATCAATATTTTATTCTCCCGGAAAAAATCATGGAGGTTTTTTCTGTCGCACAGTGCCAGCATCTCCTCCTGATCCTCCGCTAAGACTGTCTGTCTGATATAGGATATGATTGCACTCTCGTAGGTCGGTCTGGATCTGAAAAATGAACCATATTCTCTCTCAATCGTATCACCGAGACGATATGGTATCACCTCATCCTTCTCATAATCGATAAAATAAATAGAGTGATAGTCATCACTCAGCGCACGCACTAACTCAGCTGATACGCTCTCATCATTCAGATTCTCCAGAAGACCGATTGCACTCAAAGGCTTTCCATCCGGATCTGAAGCTGTCAATGTCAATGAGACACGAATCAATGCACCATCTGCTCTGCCTCTCAGATTTGCAACGGCACGCTTTTCTCCGCGATCAATCTTCTCAAATAGCTCTACACATGCAGCCGCATCCTCAGGAACGATGAGTTCATCCAATGCATCCTGCGGAATGGGTGCATAGATCTTCTTGCATCCCAGACTGCTCACTGTTACATCCGAACACATCATCACCTTATCCTGTGGATAATACCGAATTGTATAGATTCCGGCATCCGCCAGCGCTTCCTGTGCACCCTGATTTGGCTCCGGATATGTTTTCCCCTGATATGTTACATTTTCCATGAATCTGCCACCTTTCATGATGACTTGCATTTCATCTCATCTTGTCTAATTTTACTCATCAATTCTAACACCAATTACCATATCAGTCAATAATTGTCAGAAAATAAAAAGGAAGTGAAGGTAAAGTAGTTACTGTTCACAGATAGGCATTTTCTGAACTGAAATTATTGTTACTGTTACGAGGTACGAGTGAACAGTAACAAATTATTTGTATTTTTATTGATATTTTTTTACCTTTTTGTCATATTTGTACATCTTGTGTTATACTGATTCCACACTATTTAAAGGAGTATCTGTTATGAATCTGTCTGTATTTCTGTCACTGACTGCTTATGCATGTGCTACCACCTTCAGCCCGGGACCGAACAATGTACTGCTGCTCTCATCCACCGGACAATACGGTTTTAAAAAATGTCTGCCGCTTATGCGTGGAATCTGGACCGGTCTGATCACTGTAATGCTTATCTGTGGTTTTGGATGCACATTGTTGCATCGTCTTGTTCCTTCCATAGAAAAATATGCCCGCTTTGTCGGCGCAGGCTATATTCTCTGGCTTGGCTATAAAACACTGACGCGCTGCGCAGTCTCCTCTCCGGATGAATCGACAGACGCACAGAACATGCCACTTCATTTTATCAATGGATTTTTACTCCAGTTTCTCAATATCAAGATTCTAATGCTCGGAATCGCTGCGTACTGTAGTTTTATACTTCCCTATGGGACATCCATTTCCACTACATTGATCTTTGCTGTCACTATGGCAGCCTGTGCTGCGACCGGCAATCTGATCTGGGCGAGTATCGGTTCTCTGCTGTTCCCGGTCTACCACAGATATTATCGTATATTTAACATCACGATGGCATTACTGTTGTTCTGGTGTGTCTATAAGATTCTGTTTATCTGATCCGGATCTCAGATATTGATGCAGGATAAGCTACAAAACCGACTTTTTCAAATACACGGCAAAGAAAAAAGAATCCTGCTCGCAGGATTCTCTGCCTGCGGCGGGTCGCTTCTGCGACATACTTCCTAACCGCCGCAGTGCAATCCTCGCGGAGCGTTTTATGTGCTAGGAAATTCCTAGCACATAAAAAAGGATCTCCCGCCAAGAGAGATCCTTTTCCTATTCTATTTATTCTGTTTTATAATTTACTTCGTGAATGCTTCTACAAGCGACTTTGCCTCAGTCTCATCAAATCCATCTGTATTGACGAGCTGATCGACAAACCAGTCTGCGACATCTGCAGTTGCCTCCTTAAAGCTGTCGGTATCGATATCCTCCGTATGCAATACATCAATCGAACCGTTTGCCTCCCAATCAGCTACCAGTTGATCACACTCGTAACGGTTGATCATACGCTGATATTCAACTGTCTTTTTCGCATTTTCTTCTACGATTGCCTGCTGCTCCTCTGAGAGGCTGTTATAGATCTCTCCGTTCATACAGAAGAACAGGCAGTCATAATATGCATTCCACAGTGAAATATAATCCTGTACTTCCTGGACCGATGCAGATGCGATCGCAGGCAGAGGATTCTCCTGTCCCTCGACCGTATTTTGCTGTAATGCAGTATAAGTCTCTGACCAGTTCATGTTTGTCGCATTTGCCTGCCAGTCCTCATAAGATTTCATCAGCAGATTTGATCCTGCCACACGGATCTTCAGTCCTTTCAGGTCATCGACGGATGCTACCGGACGCTTGGAATTCGTGAGCTGACGGAATCCATTCTCAGCCAGGCCAAAACACTTTAAGCCCATGCCTTCTAAAATTTCTTCCATCTTCTGTCCTGCCTCACCATCAAACTTTGCATCAACATCATCATAATCATCAAAGATATACGGCAGTGATACGACATTAAATCTGTCATCAAATCCCGAATAGATCAGATTACTATGCATCGAGATCTGTACCGGATCACCCTCCATCAGTGCACCGATTCCATCTTTCTGGGAACCGTTTGTGAGCTGGTCTGAGAAGCCGTCTACGACGACCTTTACCTTGCCGCCAGTAGACTCATTCATCAGGGCTCCAAAGTAACGTCCTGCCTTTGCCCAGGTTGATGTCTCACCAGTCGAACATGCATAGTGCCAGGTCATCTCATCCCACTCTGTCGTTGCAGGCGCAGCATCCTTTGCCGCATCATACGTCTCGTCATCATATGCCTCTACATCTACCGTCTCTGCTGTAAATGCATTCACAAGCGATGCTGCTTCTTCCTGTGAGAAACCATCCGTGTTGACAAGCTGGTCAATAAACCAGTCTGCAACATCTGCAGTTGCCTCCTTGAAGCTATCGGTATCGATATCCTCGGTACGTGCGACCTCAATCGTATCGTTTGCTTCCCAGTTCTCTACGAGCAATTCACACTCATAACGGTTGATCTCTCTCTGATAATCTACTGTTTTCTTCGCATTGGCATCAACCACTTCCCGCTGTGCATCTGTCAGGCTGTCATAAATATCGCCGTTCATGCAGAAGAACAGACAGTCATAATATGCATTCCACAGTGAAATATAATCCTGTACTTCCTGTACGGATGCGGATGCGATCGCAGGCAGAGGATTTTCCTGTCCTTCGACCGTGTTCTGCTGTAATGCAGTATAAGTCTCTGACCAGTTCATGTTTGTCGCATTCGCCTGCCAGTCCTCATAAGACTTCATCAGCAGGTTCGATCCTGCGACACGGATTTTCAGTCCCTTCAGGTCATCCACAGATGTCACCGGACGCTTGGAGTTCGTCAACTGGCGGAATCCGTTTTCTGCCATACCAAAGCACTTCAGACCCATATCTGCGAGAATCTCATCGAGTTTTTGTCCTGCCTCACCGTCGAGTTTGGCATCGACATCATCATAGTCATCAAAAATATATGGCAGCGATACAACATTAAATCTGTCATCAAATCCAGAATAGATCAGATTGCTGTGCATAGAGATCTGCACCGGATCTCCCTCCATCAACGCACCGATTCCATCTTTCTGGGAGCCGTTTGTGAGCTGGTCAGAGAAACCGTCTACAACGACTTTGACCTTACCACCGGTAGATTCCTCCATCAGCGCCCCAAAGTAACGTCCTGCCTTTGCCCAGGTCGATGTTTCGCCTGTTGAACATGCAAAATGCCACGTCATCTCTTCCCACTCAGCATCATTATAATAAGCATCCTCAGACGGATCATACGTCTCATTATCATATGCCTGGATCTTGGAATCATCCGCTGCTACATCCGTAGACACGCTTGTACCTGTCGTATAGGCTGCACGCGGGAAATATGTAAATATAACTAATACGATCAATGCTGCTGCGATCATCGGCATAACAGCCTTGGAGATCTGCTGCAGTGTGACTTTTGCCACATTTTTCACCTTTAAGCTGATCGCAACAAACAGATTCACACCAACCGGAGGTGTGACCTGTCCAATCGCCAGGTTTAAGGTCGCCATAATACCAAATGCAATCGGGCTGAATCCAAGCGATGTACAGATCGGGAACATGATCGGAATAAAAATATACATGGCTGAGTTTGCATCAATAAAGCATCCTGCGACCAGAAAGATCACATTACAGATCAACAGAAAGATAAACTTATTCGATGATACACTTCCGAGCAGTGATGTTGCAGCCTCTGAGATACCAAATAACGTACATACATACGAGAACAACGTCGCAGATGCTACAATCAGCATGATACCACCAGTCGTCTTAGCCGACTCTACAGTAATCTCAAACAATTCTTTCCACTTGATCTCACGGTAAATAAACACACCTACGACCAATCCATATACGGCTGATACCGCAGCGGCCTCGGTCGGTGTGAACACACCACCATAAATACCGCCTAAGATAATAACCGGCATTAAAAATCCCCAGAAAGCATCTTTAAATGTAACCCAGCGCTCTTTCCAGCCCGCTTTTTCACGCGAGGACTGAATGCCTTTCTTACGAACCTCGATCATAACAACGATGATCAGCGCAAGCCCCATCAAAATACCGGGGACAATACCGGCGATAAACAGATCACCGACATTTTCACCTGTGATGGACGCATACACGACATACGCGATACTCGGTGGAATGACAATCGCAATCGAACTGGCTGCCGCCATGAGCGCCATTGCAAACGGCGCACTGAATCCGGCTTCAACCATTGCCGGGATCAGGATCGCTCCGAGCGCAGCTACAGTCGCAGGACCGGAACCAGAAATTGCTCCAAAGAAACATGCCACGATGACACACACGATAGCGATACCACCGCGTCTATGTCCGACACAGCTATCGATAAACTTGATCAGGCGCTTGGAAATACCTGCCTTCGCCATAATATTTCCTGCGAGAATGAAAAACGGAATCGCCAGCAATAACGTTTTACTGATACCTGTGTATGTATTGGTAGCTACTACGGTCAGACTCTGTCCCGCCGTCAGAATTGCCGCTACAGATGATGCTCCCAGACAGATCGCAATGGGCACATCTAAAATTAAAAGTACAAAAAAAACTAAGAAAAGAACAGCCGTAATCATTACTGATTGCCCTCCTTTCCAGCCTTTAAGAAATCAAGCGTATTCTCAATAAAATGAAGTACCAGAAACACACCACATACCGGCACAAAAGACCAGAAAATCCAGCCAGGCCAGTGCAGTACATAGGTATGTGCATTCTGCTTATACTCCGCAGCAGCACGTACCACACCCTGCCATGTAAGAATCACGCAATAAATAAGACTAAATACATTTGCAACCAGTTTCTGTACGAGTCTTGCTGTACCACTCAACCGGTCAGAGATCAGGCTTAAGCCTACCAGACCTCCGTCCTCTCTACATGCAAGCGCTGCTCCCATCAGGGAAATCAGCACAAATAACGCAACAACCAGTTCATCTACCCATGTCAATGAGTGATTCACCAGTTTTCGTCCTACAACATTTGCAAATGTGAGCACCAATGACATGAGCAGGGTAACGGCCATCACTACGTTCTCGACCTTCACCACGCCATGCATGATCCTTTTGTACGTGTTCATATCTAATCCTCCTCGTTAATTATCGGGACGATGCTATACCTTCATCGTCCCGACATGTCATAATTGCCCGATACCTCCCCTTGCATCCAGGCAACCATGCTTATCTTATAAAGCAGCCTTAATTGCTGCTAAAAGATCTTTGTATTCCTCAAAAGCCGGCAGCTGCGGATAATCCTTTTTAATCTGCTCGGTACTCTTAAATAAAAAGCCAGCCTTGCTCGCCTGAATCATTGCCAGATCATTGAAACTGTCCCCGCTGGCGATCGTCTCATATCCGATCGACTGTAATGCCCTAACAGTCGTGAGTTTTGACTTCTCACAGCGCATCTTAAATCCTGTAATCTCACCACTCTCTGCTACTTCCAGTGAGTTGCACATAATCGTTGGCCAGCCGAGCTTTTTCATGAGCGGAGTCGCAAACTGCTCAAATGTATCACTGATGATGATCACCTGAGTCAATGAACGCAGCTCATCCAAAAATTCTTTTGCCCCAGGAAGCGGATCAATCTTTGCGATCGTCTCCTGAATCTCCTTCAACCCAAGGCCATGCTCTTTCAAAATATTCAATCTGAAATTCATCAGCTTGCCATAATCAGGCTCATCTCTTGTCGTTTTCTTCAACTCCGGAATCCCACTCGCCTCAGCAAATGCAATCCAAATCTCCGGAACCAATACACCTTCCAGGTCTAAACATACAATATTCATCGTTTTACTCCTTTTATCTACATGCAATTTATGTGCTTCCAGTTGACATCCACTCACTTTAACTGAGTAACGTCCTATAGTATACTACTATAATTTTAGTATAAGTTCAAGTATTTGTGAAAAAATGCTGCTAACGAAACGAGAAACGAGTTACGATGTACGAGAGAACAGTAACGAAAACGAACCCTGTTCGAGTCCGACTGGACTCGAACAAAAAATAAGAGATAGGAAATATTCCTATCTCTTATTTTTTGATTGACGTGCGTGAGAGGGCGCAAGAAGCCCGGTGGGCTTCTGTTTTGCGCCGACCGGAGCGAAGCGGAGAACGAACCCTGTTCGAGTCCGACTGGACTCGAACAAAAATAAGAGACAG
>ERZ1035006.2140-NODE-2140-length-11711-cov-5.205645_pt1 | contig 11711 bp, 9 predicted proteins | sample MGYA00520694_ERZ1035006 | MGnify/ENA primary metagenome ERZ1035006 (study PRJEB33766, sample SAMN09781746) | gut metagenome | biome: gut microbiome | host: Homo sapiens | place: Madagascar | study: EMG produced TPA metagenomics assembly of the PRJNA485056 data...
GTCTTTATCTATATTAATCTCGTCATCAGCTGGCCATGATTTTCTAAGTGCCATATAAGAAATCAGAAAGTTGGCAAACCAGCCTGCTGGTACAGCAAGCCATACATACGCAATACCAAAACGTGGAGCACATATAAGGGCAACCAACAGACGAATTGCAAGATTAACCATATTCGCAATGAGAAATGGCCGCATGATTCCAAGTCCACGAAGAACACCATCTGTTGCCATCTTGATACCCATAAAAATGAAAAAATAACCAAGCCATCTCATATAATCACCAGACACCTGATATGCTAAATCAGTTCCGTCTTTTCCTAAAAACAACGATGAAATCTGTGTATGTAATGTTTCAATAACTACGAATGCAAGAACTGCAAAACATACGTCTAACACAAGTGCGGCGTGGTATCCTTTTTTAATACGCTGGCTCTGCTTTGCTCCCAGATTCTGTGAAACATATGGAGAAACTGCATTTCCAATAGATACAAAGATTAATGAAAAAACATTTTCTACTCTCATTGTTGCCGAATAGCCTGCAAGTGCCTGTGTACCGAAGGGATTTACAACCGCCTGTACTATCATCATGCCAATGGATACTGTTGACTGCTGTAGAACTGATGGTACAGCAATTCGAAGCATAGAACATAACTCCTGTCTGTCAAACCAGTTAAAGCTGCTTTCATATCTGCGCATCCGGTAAAGGAATATCAAAAGTGAAAACACAGCAGAAATCCCCTGTGCAATAAGTGTTGCAAGTGCTGCACCAAACACTCCAAGACCTAAGCCAGCCACCATCCATAGATCCATAATAATATTCAGTATAGAAGAAAATATCAGAAGTCCCAACGGAATCTTCGACTCACCGATTGAGGTAAACATCGTTGAAAGAATATTGTACATAAACAAAAATGGAAAACCAACAAAATAAACACGCAGATATAATACTGCATCATCCAATATATCAGCAGGAGTCTGCAATGCACTCATCATTATATTAGAAAAACCAAAACCAAATATGCCAAGAAATATGCTTAATATCAAAAAGCTGAGCAATGATGTTGACACAATTGTTTTCATCTTACTATAATCCCTGGCACCAAAATACCGGCTCACAAGCACCCCGGCACCTACACCGGCACCAAGTGCTACACATATAAATACATTCGTAAGTGCAGCGCAGGCACCTACCGCTGCAAGTGCAGATGAGCCGACAAACTGACCAACTATTATTGAATCAGCCATATTATATACCTGTTGGAAAAAACTTCCCAGAATCATAGGCATTGCAAATATTGTCAGCGCTTTTAGCGGCGCATCTGTGATTAAATATTCATCCTTTGACATTATCTTATTCCTCCATAAATGTGCAAGTAACAACATTAATATTAAGATATATTTTCTTTACATACGCTGTAACTGGCTTATGATATATTCCGTTCTACGGATAGCTTCTTCCACCTGATATCTGGCATTATTGATTCGATCCTGTACCATCCAGTCAGCAACAAATCCATCAAAAAAATAATCTGCGAAAGACAAAAAATCTCCTATATTGATATTCAAATCACATGCAATATTCACATCATTTAATTCTCTGCTGAAATTACGAAGATCATACTTTGCCTGTTCCATGTTTTGTCTTGCCTGATCTATTTTAGAATGTTTGAGCATCGTGGAGAAAAATCCACCGCCAAACATATCCAATAATCCCCAATTCTTTGCACTGTTCAAATTATCTCTGGCTGTCTTTAAACTATTAATTGCCCTGTATCCAGCATCTATCGCTTCTCTTTTCTCTTTCCCTATATCATATCCCATAAGTTATCCTCTCCGATTTTAACACTTTGTAATAACATTTTCCGCAGCTTTATCTATATAGACTCTATCGCCGACATTTATATTCTTCTCATACAGATACGCATCTGCTACATCCAGTTTAATAATATCCCCATTTTCTGCCTTAAGTGTAACTTTATCAGTTATAACCTGTCCGTCCGGAAGACCTTCACATCCAAAGTCCGGCTCTTCTATATCTTTAACTGTATACTTTATCATATCAATCCTCTTTTCTACGCACATTTTTGCACATATCGTGTTTGTGTCAGGTGCGCGCAGACACAATCCTTGCGTGTAAAAATCTATTTTTCACGCAAAATTTCTTTGTGCTTGTTAAATTAACTCTTTATCTGCTTCATTTTTCTTTGTGCTCATCACATAATTCACAAAGTCCGATACCACTGGTGGCATATAGATACTATTGTCTGTCACCATATATATACTTCGCTCATACTCTGGCTCTGCTATGTCTGCTATATCAAGCTTCATCTGGTGAATAAGCGGTATATCTGCAATCACGGCTATTCCAAGCCCTGCCGCAACAAGTCCTGCTACCACTTCATCCTCCTCCGTTTCATATGCAATGTCCGGAAATGAACCACATTTGTTAAAAAGCTCATCAACCACACCTCTCATACCAGAGCTTTTATCAAAAAATATATATGGATACGAAAGTGTATCTACAAGCTTAATCTTACCATCACCATCACACGCTGACATCACAGAATGACCTTTCGGCGCTATAAGAACAAGCTTTTCCTGCATAACCTTCTTAGCTGTAAGTCCACACGCCTCATCGGGACGTGAACAAAACAGGACATCATACTTCCGGTCAATCATTCCATCAACAAGCCTTCCGGTCACATCCGTGTGGAAAGTAAACTGTATATCACGCCCTCTGTTCTTCTTCATATATTCAGTTACAAGCTCCGGAATATAATCGACACCCAGCGGTCTTAAGAATCCTAGTCTTATAATGCCATCTCCCCTTGCACTTTTCTTTATTGACTCCACGCCCTCATCAATCGTGCTTAATGTCTGCTTTGCATACACAAGAAATTCCTGCCCGAACCTTGTAAGCGTTGTATTTCTGCCACTACGTTCAAAAAGTGGAACACCAAGCTCTTTTTCAAGCTGGGCTATAGCATGTGAAAGACTGGGCTGCGTTATACACAACGCATTAGCCGCCTTCGTATAATGCTTGTACTCTGCCAGTGTGACAAAGTACTTTATATAATATAAATTCATAATAATCACCATCTCCGCGCACATTTTTGAATATAACAGCTTTGTGCCAGATGTGCGCATACACAAATACAGCGTATAAAAATGCATTTTCATACCTATTCAATTCATAGACAAAATCTATACATCTATAAATATTATTTATTTGCCTTATGAATAATATAAAACTAAACTATGTAACTGTAATCTAAATGATGACAGGGGCAAAAATTCTAAACCCACATAAGTCCTCCCACGACATCACCTAAATATGTAAGTGTCAAAACACATTTTCACACTTACATAATCCAATAATTACGAATGGAGAAATAACAATGAAAAACAACAATACTAACCAGACAAAAAACACAGCAGACAAACCAGTATTCCGTGGAGAGCTTGCACTACTCATAGCCGTCATAATAAACAGCTTCGGCGTTGTGCTTATGCTTCACTCAGGCTCTGGAATATCTGCCATATCCAGTGTTCCTTATGCATTTTCACTTGTGTTACCTAAGCTGTCGCTTGGAACATGGACTTATATATTTCAGGGAACTCTTATCCTTACACTTATGATACTAAGGAAGAAATTCGTTCCATCTTACCTTTGCAGCTTTATCGTAGGCTTTGCATTTTCTGAACTGCTTGACGTACACAAGGCATGGATAAATATACTTCCTCAGACACTGCCTTTACAGATTATCTACTTTATAGTAAGTTATCTGCTCCTCTGCATAGGAATTGCACTTTCAAACAGATGTAAGCTTCCTATCATACCAACAGACCTTTTCCCTAGAGAACTGTCTGCTATTACAAAAGTCCGCTATTCACGCATTAAGATAAGCTTTGATGTAATATGCCTTTTTGTTACTGGCTGTATGACATTCTTCTTTATAGGACATATCGATGGTCTTGGTATCGGAACTATACTTGCCGCCTTCACTATGGGAAAAGTTGTCGCTATTATTGGAGATATACTCGATAAAAAATTCACATTTGAAACCTATAAGACTTTATCCGTTAAAAATGCGCAGGTTGTATCCGAGTAAATCTTTCATTTTTTATATTATGATGTAAATGTTCCAAGTATAAAAAGTCTATTTCTTGGGACACTCACATCATATAATAACTGATTTAATAATGTCTTTAAGTATTATTATAAGTTCACCTAGACTTTTGCTGGCCTTACTTCCTTAAGACCGGCATAGTCAAGGAACTTACACAGTTCTATATCCCAGAAACGCCACTCGTGTCCAAGTTCGTCTATCTCATCATAAACGTAATTCTTATATACATTTTTATGTTCAAGAAAATAATCCCTTACAATATGATTCATATCAAGCCATGGATCTCTGCCGCCACACGCATGGTATACGTCTGGTATAATATCTGTATCAGCTGTTATCAGCTTGTCTGCAAGATATGTAAGACAATAATCTGTATTATGTATATCTCCATCTCCAAAAAGATTGATTCTTCCTTTAGCCTTTGTACTTCCATCATTTACATAAGCTGAATCAGCCTTATCACCTGCCGAAAACGCTCCTACCTTTGAAAAAATCTGTGGGTACTTAAGTACTGTATGAAGGCAGCCATATCCACCATTTGAATATCCTGACACATAGTTATCCTCTCTTTTGTCAGATATACACTTAAACATATTCCATATTATTGATGGAAGCTCCTTTGCAACATAGCTTTCATATCTGTTTCCTATATTCATATTAACAAAGCAGGACTCATCAACATTAGGAAGAACTGCCGCAAAATGCCTCTTCTCAACTGTATCAACAAGTGGTGTATGATACAACCATTCTGTGTTATCACCACTTCCGCCGTGATACAGCCACACACACTTAAGCTGCTCTCCCTCATCTATATCGTCAGGAAGCACCACTGTCACATCCATTCCATGCCTTAACATAACCGAAAATACATTTATATTCATTACTGCCATAATGAGTCCTCCCCGCATATATACTTAACAGTCTGTTCTATACAATAATCCCAGTATGCAAAGTTATGTTCTCCGGGACTTTCCCTGTATACATTGTCTATGCCAGCTCTTGTAAGCGCTTCACCAAACTGCCTGCTCATATGTATTCTTGGGTCTTCTGTTCCACAGGCTATTATGTATTTCGTATGCATTTTTTCTTCATTATCAGCATATTCATCAACCAGTGTATACAGGTCATAACCATTATCTATAAGCTGCTGCCTTGTTCCAAACACCGGAAACATATCTATACCCTGCGGCTTATCGTAACGCTCTAGTATATTAAGAAGTCCTGAATATGAAAATACGGTATTATACATAGATGGTTCCTTAAGTCCTGCATATACTGCTCCATATCCGCCCATTGACATACCAGCTATATATCTGTCCTCTGCTTTACGGCTTATATCAAACCATTCCTCACACTGGCTCACAAGCTCCTCAGTTATATATGTATAAAAGTTCTTTCCATACTCATTGTTAACATAGAATCTGTTCTTACCAGATGGCATAACAACTGCTATATTCCTGTTATTAACATAATCTGCTATCCTTGTATTAAGAACCCAGCTTGTATGATCTCCACCAGCTCCATGCAGAAGATACAGTGTTTTATATCCTCCCCTGCCCTGTGGCATAAGAACATCAAGCATAACCGGCATACCAAGTGCCTTTGACCTGAAATTTATTGTTAAATGTGCCATAATACTCCTCATTTCTGCGCACGCTTTTTTGCCTATAACGAGTTTGTGTCAAATGTGCGCAGACACAAATCCCGCGTGTAAAAAATCTATTTTTCACACTAATCTTTTAATTCTAGCTACCTGATTAACTACACACTTTTAAAGTATTCTTCATAATTCTTTTTTATAGAAGCTATATTTTCTGTATAACGTGTGAGGTGACGTCTTGATATCTCATACGCCTTTTCCTTGTCCCTATTTTCAAGCGCCGATACAAGTTCTTCGTGGTCTGTTAATATACGTCCCACCTCTTCACATCTGAAGCTTAATATTGTAGTTCTGTCAAAATGTGGTGAAATATTATTGACAAGTTCATACCAATAATCCTTACCACACATTTTGTAAAGCTTTTCGTGGAATTCCTTATCAAGCTGGAATATTTTTTCTTCATCATTGCGCTTCATATACATCTGCCAGAGTGCAACATTTTCCCATAATACATCTATCTGCTCTTTTGTGAGAATATCGCACGCCTGTCTTGCAAGCTCTGATTCAAGAACGCTTCTTAACTCACGCACTTCATCAACTATCTTTGTATCTATATACGATACAAATGCGCCTATCTTTGGCTTGATTTCTATAAGACGTGTCTGCGAAAGCTCTAATTCAGCCTCTCTTACAGGATTTTTACTTACATTAAGCTGCCTGCTTAACTCATCTGCATCTATTCTTTGTCCGGGGATAAGATTTACATGGATTATATTATATATAAGCTGTCTTACTACATAATCTTTCGCCGACTCTTTCGGGGCTCTTGCATCTATCTTTAACATATTAATTTTCCTTTCATCAGATTTCTTTGTTGGGCTGGCGCCCTATCTGATAAAAGCTTAAAGAAGAATTTGGGGCTAGCACAATTCTTCTTTGGCTTTTATCTTCTTTTTACGCCGTGCATGTCCGTAAAAGCTGGCGCTTTTATTTATCTGATATATTATCATTCTTTACTTACAAACTCAACACTGAATTCCGTATAATAATCCTTCCTGTCCGCATCCTTCATATCAGAAAGCGCTCCAAGTCTTCCATCGTCTGAAAGTGTGTTAAGTGCAAGCCTCTCCTTTGAATATACAGCTATTCGTGCAGGCACTATGGCTTCACATCTGCTATTAATCATATCAACGCCATTAACTTCTTTTTTAATCATACATGCGCCATTAATATCCCTGCCAGCTTCATCAGACCCACATTCCACCACGCACTCTCCCTGCTTACATACCGCTTCTTTTATGACATTTCCACTTACATCATAGAATACAACCTTAACTCCATTATCATCAGATATATTTTTCACATTAATTTTTACAGACACATTTTCACATTTATCAGGAAAATACTCTATAATCGCACGTTCACACGCATCCTTATCGACAACCACCCACAAAGAAGCGCCAGTTCTCTTAATACTTCCCCAGAGCGGCGACATAACAGAATACTTCTTGTCAGCATCCCCAGCTGTTGCGCTGACTATCTTACTTATCCATATATCTTCTTTATTACAGCTATATGTTATCCACACATTTTTATCAAATGCATCATTATAATCACATATTCCACGCATATACTGCGCACCAAGGTTCTTAATATGCCCCTCATATCTGTATGGCGGAAGCTCAGGAATAATTGCTTTCATATTATAAAATGCCCTTCCATCCTCACTTTTCATAGCTGCCAGAGGCCATCTGTGCGAGCTGTCTGTTGTCGGATTGTAACATATAATATAATCGTCATCCGGTGTTTTCTGCCCCCATACCTTGGCAGTGTTGGTGATAAGTGTAGGTATCTTTTCATCAAGCACGATATTGCCTTCCTTATCAAATATATAGCCCTCGCCCTTCTTGCAAAGCCCGACTATACTTCCGTCTTTGGCTGTGTAAAATGACAGCGCCCTGCCATGTACATAGTGCTCCTTATCGTACATTTCCTCCTCATACCACTGCTCAAGTATAAGCTTCTTAGACAACAGTTCACTGCATGCACTTACAAAGCCCTCATCTGCCACCTCATCATAATAAGGAATATTTACAGGACTGTCATCCTCCGGCTTATAGAAATGCGTGGTATCTTTGGTGAAACCGCCGGCAGTATTATATTTTATAACAAATATATCTGAAAGCGTAAAATCATTATACACCTCACGCACAAGCCTTGCCGCACCAAAACCGTTGTTAGGCGCACGATGAAAGTCAGGTGAGAAGCCATAAAATGTGGTTGCTAACATTCTTCCGTTTGACGCCTGATAAAAACACATTCTTGAATGTACAATCATCTTTGCATGCTCTGGCAGCAGTTCTTTGTCAGGACCTATATATGCTTTTGTGTCTGCGAGCATATATGGAAACATCGTTCTTTCCTTCTCCCAAGTTATTCCATCCTTTGATGTCGTGTATACAACCTCGTCCGGTGCGCCATGCTCATCCTTTTTGCCACTTATATAAGATAATAACAGTCTGTTATTAAAACCTGTCAGCATAGGTGCGTGATTATATGTGTAATCGCCATCGGCACGACAGCTTCTTCTTACCTGATATGTATACACGCCAGCCATATGAGGCAGTCCGCCGTCATGCTTATTCATATCAATATCAGGGACATTGTAGCACTCTATAACGTGCTGTGTTTTTAGTTCTTCTGCTTTCTGTATATGCTCTTTCATCATATTCCCCTTCCAATATTTGTTTTATTATATGTTAAACTTCTAACACAACAATATCAATATAAAATATAAAAACATCAACAGAAACTCCCATTCCCATTGATGTTTTACACTATTATTTATTCTCTTTATAAAAATTATTCGTAAAATTGTTTTACCTGCCAAAGACAGACTTTATCTACAGCCAACTGCTGCCACAAAATAAATGACTACTTCGTCACAGCACCCTCACCCGCAAAGTACTCCTTCACAAGTTTAACTACAACACCTGATAACAGGAATACTGCTATAAGGTTAGGTATTGCCATAAGTCCGTTAAATGTTTCTGCTATACCCCACATAAGACCTAAGTCCATAGTTGCGCCGACTACGGCAACAAGTGAGTATAACACCATAAATGGCTTGTTAGCCTTTGAGCCAAACAAAAACTCAATACATCTTGTTCCATATAATCCCCAGCCGATAATAGTTGAGAAAGCGAAACAGCACATAGCAACCGCTGTAAATATAGATATCCAGCCACCATAAGTTGATGTAAAGCCGCTTATAGTAAGCTCTGCTCCTGCTGCACTTCCGTAATTAACCGGAACTTCGCTACAAAGAATAACAAGAGCTGTAAGTGTACATATAACTATTGTGTCAACAAATACTTCAAATATTCCAAAGAAGCCCTGCTTTACAGGCTTTCTTGTATCAGCACACGCATGGGCTATCGAACCTGTACCAAGTCCGGCTTCATTAGAGAAGATACCTCTTGATACACCCTTCTTCATACTCATAAAGAAGCTTCCTATTGCACCACCAGTAACAGATGCAGGATTAAATGCACCCTTGAATATAGATGCAAATACTGCTGGAACATTTTTAGCATTAAGAAGAACAACACCTATAGCAAGAATTATGTATACAAGCGCCATAAATGGCACAAGCTTTTCTGTAACCTGACCTATTCTCTTTATTCCGCCAATAAGGATAAGCGCTATTACTACTGCAAGTACTATACCGATAATGAGATTAACTGTTGATACTGTTGAAGAATTCTCGTCTGCAATAATATTCATATTGTAGAGTGCTGTATCTATAGCCGAAGTTATTGTATTAACCTGAGTTGCATTACCTGTTCCAAACACTGTAAGCACGCCAAATGCTGAGAAAAGATATGCAAGCCAGTGCCAGTGCTTCTTAAGACCATTCTTAATATAGTACATAGGGCCGCCGACAAGCTCACCCTTATCATTCTTCTCCCTGAAATGTACAGCAAGAATAACTTCTGAAAACTTAGTACACATACCAAGCATAGCTGACACCCACATCCAGAACACAGCTCCCGGACCACCGATAGCTATAGCTCCTGCAACACCGGCGATATTACCGGTTCCTACAGTCGCCGCAAGTGCGGTACAGACTGCCTGAAATGGTGTAAGCGCACCATCCGATGCCTCTCTTTTACGGAATATTCTTCCTATTGTTACTTTCATGGCATAAGTGAACTTTCGTATCTGTATGAAGCCCATTCTTATGCTCAGGTACAGTCCTACACCTATGATACATATCATAGCCGGAACTCCCCAGATAAAATTATTCACTACATTGTTAATATTCTCTATCGTGGATAACATAACTTTCCTGTGCAGATATTCTGCATATTCCTTTCGTATTTCTATGCAATCCACCTAACCAAAACACTTTAAGCAAAGCTAACTGGATTAAGCCTGACATCTCTTATCATGTAAATCACGGATTAACTGATTGATTAAAATAATCAAACTTGTTTTATCATACCACAGCCGCAAGTGATACTGCAACTATTTATCATTATTCACTCAACAGCCAAAGCCTATCTCAACACTATATTTTTCTTTGCAAGCTATTATTCACACAATTATATTTGCAAATGTATATGAATTACCGGCTCTCTTTAAGCACCGGCATACGGTATATTTTAACGATAAGAGGAATTACCATAATAAACCACACAAGCGGCTCTGCTATAATAACCCCCGTATATCCCATCACCGGAACAAGTGTTGCGGCTATTATAATCTTTCCTATCATTTCAAGCGAACTTGATATAAGCGGAGTAATGTGTTCTCCAAGTCCCTGCATGGCATTTCTTACTATACAGATAACTGCTGTAACATAGTAAAATATAGTGTCAAACTTAAGATAATTAGTAGCATTTACAATAACAGCATCATTACTGCTGCCTGTAACAAGATAAACGAGCCAGCCGCCTATCGTGTAACTTGCAATAATGACAAGTGTACACCATATACAAGTATAAAGTATAGACAGCCTTATACCCTTCTTAACCCTGTCAACCTTGCCAGCACCTATATTCTGTCCGCAATAGGTTGCCATAGTCTGTCCAAATACTGTAAACATAACCATAAATATCTCAGATATCTTACGCGCCGCAGTATGTGCCACGATAATATCCTGACCAAGCTTATTGATAGCTGTCTGGAGAGTAAGCGAACCGATATTTACAAGGGAACTCATAAAGCCCATCGATAGACCGCCACCAAGCATATTTTTGACCATAGCACTCTCCATGCCCTTAAAGTCAGTGCGTGATAACCTTAATATATCGTACTTTTTAACCATATAGAATGCACACACAATAAATGCTATGAGCTGTGCAAGAACTGTTGCAACCGCTGCTCCCCTTACTCCTGCCTTAACAATAACGACAAAGAATATATCACCTGCAACATTAAGTGCAACCGATATTGCAAGTATTATAAGAGGTGTTATCGTATCGCCTATCGCACGAAGCACCGCTGCACATATATCATATAAAAATGTTGCTAAAAGTCCGGCTATGATAACTGATATGTAACTTGCCGACTCTTTAAACAACTCATCCGGTATATTAAGAAACTTTAATATCGGATGTAAGAATACAAGCCCCGCGACAGTAAGTACAAGTGCCGTTGCAACACCAAGTATAATAGCTGTTGCAAAAGACTTTTTAACCGCCCTTATATCTTTTGCACCAAACTTCTGTGCCGTGACTATCGCAAAACCATTAGACAGTCCAAGCAGAAAGCCTATAATAAGGTTACTTAAGGTGGTTGTCGCCCCGACCGCTGCTAACATATTTTCACCAAGAAATGTACCTACAATTCTTGTATCCACAATACTGTATGTCAACTGTAACAGATTTGCCAGAAATATAGGCAGTGCAAATGTCAGTATCAATACAGATGGTTTTCCTTTGGTAAGATCTTTCATAATCTGATTAGTCCTCACT
>ERZ1035006.2143-NODE-2143-length-11692-cov-9.524534_pt1 | contig 11692 bp, 10 predicted proteins | sample MGYA00520694_ERZ1035006 | MGnify/ENA primary metagenome ERZ1035006 (study PRJEB33766, sample SAMN09781746) | gut metagenome | biome: gut microbiome | host: Homo sapiens | place: Madagascar | study: EMG produced TPA metagenomics assembly of the PRJNA485056 data...
GTCTTTTGCGTCTGATTTTGCACGACGAAGCTTATCCACTTCTTCGTTATAACCGTCGCGGATAATATTTCCTTCTTTCATGGCAAGCGGCGGATCCTCACGAATGGCTTTTGCGACAAGATCGCAGAGATCTTCTAATGCATCGAGATCTTCATAGATTTCTTTCAAAAGTGGTGCCTGCAGATCCTGTAAAATATAGCGGATCGGTGGCAGCATCTCCAGAGAACCTTTGAATGCGGTGAGGTCTCGAGGATTCGCAGAGCCATAAGTGATCTTTGTGATCAGACGCTCCAGATCGTAGACCGGAGATAAATATTCCCGGATCTCTTCACGGGCAATAGCCTGATTTTTCAGTTCTTCTACTGCATCCAGTCTGCGGTTGATCTCGGACTTATCGATCAAAGGCTGTTCTACATTTTTGCGAAGCGTACGTGCGCCCATTGCAGTACGTGTTTTGTCAAGAACCCAGAGAAGGGAACCACGCTTCTGCTTCTCACGTAAAGTTTCGCACAGCTCCAGATTTCGACGTGTAGAACTGTCAATCAGCATATATTTTCCTGTGATATATGGTGTAATATGTGTCAGGTTGGAAAGTGAATTTTTCTGTGTCTCAAATAAATAGATCAGAAGTGCTCCGGCACTGATGATTCCACAGTCATAATCAGCAAGTCCAAGCCCTGCAAAATTCTTTACTTTGAAATGCTCAAGCAGCTTATCTTTGCAGACAGCATCATCAAAATACCAGGAATCGAGAGAATAAATCGTGATCCCAAGCTTGTCTCTCATCGCATCCAGATCCATACCGCTCATATAGAACGCTTCGTTGCAGATGATCTCAGACGGACTGAATTTATAAATCTCATCCATCAGACGGCTGCTGTCCGGAAGTTCTGTGACAAAATAATCTCCGGTAGAAATATCTGCGATTGCAACTCCATAGCGGTCTGCAATATAGACGATACACATGATGTAATTATTCTTCGTTTCATCTAATGCCTGTGTATCTAGATTCGTTCCGGGTGTAACAATTCTTACAACCTCACGCTTTACGATCCCCTTCGCAGTCTTTGGGTCTTCTACCTGTTCACAGATTGCGACTTTGTATCCCTTCGCAACAAGACGGTTCAAGTAACCTTCTACGGCATGATATGGGATTCCGCACATCGGGGCACGTTCATCCAGACCACAGCTTTTCCCGGTCAGTGTGATCTCAAGCTCTCGGGATGCAGTCAAGGCATCGTCAAAGAACATTTCGTAGAAATCGCCGAGGCGGTAGAATAAGATACAATCCTTGTACTGCTCTTTCGTTTCGCAATAAATTTTCATCATGGGCGTCAGCTTATCTATGTCAATATTTTCCATCAATTTCTCCTTAGTTTTCAAGGGTTTTCTAAAAACTCTTTAGAATGTAAGTTCGCAAATCATTCTAACAAATTTTAACATGAATTTCAAGCTGATGTTGAAGATGTTGAGAACGTAGAAATGTATCATTTTGTCGGAGTACCTATATCGCAATGTGCGAAGAGAGCGAACTGAAGAATATTCGTTTAATATTCTTGGGTTCGCTCTCTTCTTTTAATTTGAAAAAATTATTATTTCATTTTTCATAAACAACTTCTAACTGTCCGGCATCCATCTCGCACACTGTATCACACAACCATTCCATTTCCATCACATTGTGTGCAGCTAGTAGAATAGTTGTCCCTTTTTCTTTCAATTCAACAAAGAGTTCGCAGACATCCTGTGCGCCTCTTTTATCCAATCCATTGAATGGTTCGTCTAAAATTAATAATTTTGGCCGCTCCATGATCGCCTGTGCAATTCCAAGGCGTTCTCTCATCCCGAGTGAATATTGACCTACTTTCTTCTTAGAAAACGGATCAAGACCAACTCTTGCGATTGCATCCCGGATTTCAGTATCTCCTATTTTTCTGTTAAGTTGTGCAAGTCGTTTTAAGTTTTCATATCCACTGATATATGGAAGAAATCCCGGACTCTCGATAATCATTCCGGTATTTTCCGGAAAATCAATATCTTTTCCAATTCTTTTTCCATAGACATATACGCTCCCTCTGTCAGGTTGAAGAAAACCGCAGATGCATTTGAACATTACTGTTTTACCGGAGCCATTAAATCCCATGATTCCGTGGATTTTTCCTGCCTCAAAGGTATGACTGATTCCTTTTAATACTTTTTCTTTGCCAAAAGATTTTGTTAGATTTTTAACTTTCACAGCAGCTTTCATAATTTTCCCCTTTCTTATTCAGTCAGGATTCATCAACCTGAGAAAATGTAAAATTATATCGTTTGATACATTTTCTCGAGATGAAAAGCAAAATACATATCACTGCAAGGAATAACAGGATGCTTATTTTTATTTGTGGCAAATAATCATATCCGAAATTATGCATTGGAAATGTTGCGTGATTTAAGGGTGATAACCATCCGCAAAGAATATTTGCCCGATAGGAAAGCCCTCCACCCAGATGAAAAACTTTTTGAAAAATATCCGGAGTCAGAAGAATTCCATAAAGATTTATCAAGAGTGCGCCAACAACGCCTCCGGCTCTTCCTTTCTGTAGATTTAATACAAGCATGACGGAAGTAATAAATAATGAATAAAAAAGCATAAGAAATACAACACAGATTGCACATTTATATGGTGTTGTCATTTCCATTGTCTTTATTGATACAGGAACCGTAAGATGATTATTGCTTCCATATCCAATGCTTGCAGCAGTCTGGCTCCATACATTTCCAACATAAGCCCAAGGACTTGCAATTAGAAGTTCTGTCAGGCAAAGGAAGACGGTATAAAGGCAAGTAGCCAGGATTACATACAGTATCTGACTTGCCATCCATACGCTTCGCTTCGTCCGGATTAGCCAATAAGGCGTCATCTGATTTACAAAAGGCATATCTGCAAATAATAACAGTAGCAAAAGAGACGAAAGCATCACAGACTGCGCATCACCGAAAGTCCAGATCAGTGGCTCGAACATCTGCACCGGTGTCTGGAATGTCTGTGCCTGCTCTAAAATCTGATTTGTCAACATTAGACAAAGTACAAAGCCTAATGCAAAAGTCATCCAGATTCTTGGATTTTTGCCCCAGTCAGAGAAATTTCTTTTTGTTAGAAGAAAGATTTGATGAATGTCCGTTTTAAATTGCGATTTTTTCATGCAACAACTCTCCTTACCACGCATTTACGCAAAGCCAGTGCCAGAAGACTGCTAATCAGAAGCAGAGCCAGAAGGCAGAATCCGTTTCCATAATATGCCGGGCTTGCCCACTGCTTTGGACTGAGGAAAAAATAATTGCGGTAATAGCGTTCTTGAAACACTGTGAGTACATAATATAAAATAAATGGAACAGCACAGCTCAGATACTTATTTTTAGTCAAAACTGCTGTCAGTGAACCGCATAAAGACCACAATGCTCCATTTAGAAAAAGTCGGATAAATCCAATTCCTGTGCTACTTATTACCTCTGATATATTTTGCAAAGTATTCAGAGTCGGGATATTTCTACAGATAACTATAAAAACAACCAATGCAATTCCTGCCGCTGAAACGGAAATGGCACCACCTGTGAATGCGACTCCAAAACTTTTCATCCAAATATAATTTCTTTTTCCTATTCGGTTAATAAGAAACCATGCATAGCGGCTGTGTAATTCTTCCTGTATATCTGCGGCTGTTGCCAGAGGAACCAACAGTGGAAAGAAAAGCAAGGCTTTTTCTGAAGTGATTGCATAGTTGAAGGTGCATAACCAGGCTTTCCCTTCTGTTGATCCACCGAAAGCGATCAGATGATTTCGATAAGGAAGTGCAACAATCAAAAGAACCGCACACAATGCCAGTACAGAGATATAAAATCTTCGATTTCCAAAGTCATATTTCAATTCTGTTCTAAAAAGATGTCTTCGCTTCATATTCTATCATCTCCAATAAGAACCTATTCTTCCACCGTCTGTTGCATTTAATACAATGTAGTCGGTCTGATATCCTTCTCTTTTTCTTCCGGCTGTTCCAAGTTCGGCAGTTGTATCTGTACTCTCGCTTATAGTGAAAAACCATGCCGGAACCAGCCAGGCATTTTGTGGATTCTTATATGCCGGTATATAAGTATATCCCAGTTCGACAGTTGCAACATCATAACCAAATATCGTCTTGTCCTCAGCAGGCTGACTGGAAGGGTAAAGATATTTCACCTGATCGATCAGACGGCTTTCTATTTCATCAAATGCAAGAAGTTTTACATTCTCTGTAACTACCTTTCCTTCCTGACTCATGCCCTTCCATTTGAAGGAGCGGATCCCATCTTCTGTCACTACAATATAAATCTGCTCTACCGGCATGGAAGGTGCATATGCAAATCCACTATCATCTGAATATCCTGATTTATCCTGATTTATTTTTAATCCGGAAACAGAAGGAACGTAAGTAAGCCGATAACCTGTTTTTCCAAGATTTGGATCAGCATCCCATAACGATTCTTGGTATTCTAATATAGTGGTTTCCGGATAATCAGACTGTGCATACCAGAGGATTTTGTCTGATGACAACAACTGCATATTTTCGAGGTTCAGATCTTTCAGAATTTTTTCAGCTTCATCTTCTGCTGTCTCTTCTAAGAGAGTGGTTTCTTTCATCTGGTCTTTCAGTGTTTGTAGTTTCTCCATAAAAGATTCTTTTACGCTTCCTGCAGGAACTCCATATTCGGCTGTGCGATTCTCTATTGCCAGATAGTTTTCAATAGTTGCCAGTTCGATCCCATTTCCTTCTGACCAGGAGAAAATACTATAATTTCCTGCTTCCGGATCGTAAGTTTCTGCATTGATCGTACCTTTTGCATCTGCACCAACCGTTGCCTGAAAATGAATCTCCATTCCATCCTGCTTTGTGGTATCCGGAAGAATATCATATCCGTAAGCTTCCAGTGATTTTCTTTTTGCTTCATACGCCGGATCTGTCTTTTTTGATGTGTATTCAATCTGTCCAATTTCCTGCAATGGTGTCTGCTCCGGCGCAAGAGGAAGAACTTCTTCCACTAACTTTTCAAGCCCTGTTAAATCATACTCCACACTTTTGTCAGCATAGAATCCTTCCCTGTTCTTAATCTTATCTAAGAGGTTCTGATAGTATTCTCTGGTAAGTTCCTGCGTCTGATACAAAATCTCTCCGCCTGCAAAATAAGAAATCAGTCCGTTTAATTGTTCAAGCTCCAGTTTTTTCTGACTGACTTCAATTACCGGAAGATTTCCTGTCGTAACAGATTCTAATTTCTGATCTGCGCGAAAAACTCCGCGGTCATTACTCCATGTTACTGTTGTGTCCCAGTGTTCCGGCAGATTCAGTGTCTGCGTCTCTCCATCTTTCAATGGTTCTGCAATCACATCTTCGCTTAATCCTCCGGCCTTACTGACAACTGCACTCTGATCTGGTGTCTTCTGACATCCCGTAAGTAACAGACCACAAGTAAGACTGACTGTCAGAATTGATGGTAAAATGATTTTAGTTCTCTTTTTCTTAATTGTCATGGCATCATTCCTCCATTTCCATTCCTGTTTGTGTGATACGAATTTTGTATCCTGAAAATTTGGAACAGGTTTTTTCCTTATATTCAGTTTAATCTTGTGTTGAAAGTACTGCAAGCGGATGGCCTTCAAGTACTGGATTACTGGACATGAGTATTTATAAATCGAAAAATGTTATTGAAACAACAAACATTCCATCTTCCATTTCATAGGCCAGATCTCCATCATATCGTGTAACAATCCGTTCCACACTTTTCAAGCCATATCCATGAAGAGATTTATCCTGTTTCGAAGTCAGAAAAGTATGTCCTGATTTGGCAGGAAGCTTATCGATTCCATTCTTAATTTCAAGAAACAACATCTGCTTATGCTGCTCAATCTTTATACTGATTTTCTTACGTTCTTTATCAGTCACTTTCTCACAGGCTTCCAGGGCATTGTCTAGCAGATTCCCAAATAGTGAACTGATCTCTCTTTCTTCCATCGTCAGACTGGATAGTGGTGTTACATCCAATTGGAAATCAATCCCTTTTTGTACTGCCAGGATTCGCTTTTGCCCAAGAATCAGATCCACTACATGATTTCCTGTATAAATCTGTGGATTGATTTTTACGAAATTTCTTCTGATTTCATCTACATAATTTTCCAGCTTTTCATATTCCTGATTTTTTACATATTCACTGATCACAAGATAATGATTCTTTGTATCATGAACGAGTTCTTTGTTCTGTTCGATGGAAGCTCTTATTTCCTCATACTTTTGCTTCTCCATCTCTTCTTTCATCAGAAGAAATGTATTTTGTCCCGTTATGTTTCTGTTTTTCCATATAAGAAATGTCATGACGCTGACAAGCACGATCATAGTAAGAAAACTGATGAGACTTCCTTTTAAGACATCCTGAATCACCGGAATTCCGGCTGTGGAGTACAGTAGTCCATACTTTAAAAGTTTCTGATACTCCAAAACGAGTGCTGATAACAGTACACCACATAAAACAAATACCCATTGAAAGGCTTCTATGTCTTTTTTCTTCTTCCAGCTTCTTATTTTGAAAATAATAAAAAAGGAAATAATTAATAACAGGCTTTGTATCACACAAAATACTTCATTTTCATGGTAACGGAAAAATAAAATCTGAGGGTTTTCTGCCTGATTCCCGTAAATAAATGCGAGAAGGTAGCAAATGATATATAAAAATAACATCATTGCTGCTTCATACATAGATGCGATCCCTGTAAGAAGAAGCAGTTGCTTTCGATAGGCAAGGAAACTTCCCAAAACCAAAATAAAAATCGTCAACAGGTATCCATAAGCACTAAACACAGATCTTTTGACCCATACAGAAATAATTGTTGAAGTGACGATTAAAACAAAATAGAGAATCCATTTATCTTTCGTTTTCATAGTCTTTCTGTCTATAACTGTTCCGAATAACAGATAATAGAAAAGGAAGGTTTCAAGAAAATTCAGTCCAATACATATTCCAAGTGTATCCATCGTTACGAATTCCTCCAGTAGAGATTGATTTCTCGCTTTACTTCTGCAAGTCTTGCCTTACTTACCGGTACTTCATATCCTTTTTCGAGATAGATAGTGTCACCGCTTACTCTGCAAATCTGCTTTATATTAACAGCGTATCCACGTTCCACCAGAAGAAATTGTCTACTATTTAACATTTTCAGTGCATTTTCCAAAGAAGTTCGCTCTCTTACAACGCCTTTGGTAGTAACATAATTTACATACTTAGCACCTTTGGATTTATACAGATAAAGAATATCCTTATAAAGCAATTTCACCTGTTCTGTACCGTCTTTTATAATACAGAATTCTTTCTTTTGTTTTTGCAGCTTTTCAATAAGCTGTTCAGCAACTCCGGGAAGACGAAATTCTAGATCCTGTTTCAAAATATACTGATATGCTTCGATCCGATAACTTTCTGCCGCATATTCTTCATAAGATGTGATGAAGACAATGTACATGTCAGGGCAAAGCCTTCGAACCAATTTCCCCAGTTCCACTCCATCCAGCTGTTGCATCTGAATGTCTGTGAATAAAATATCCGCTGTTTCGCCCTTCTGAATTTCCTCAAAGAAACTTTCGCCTGATGCATATAGTTTAATCTCTACTTCGTGTTGTTCCTGTATATTTTCCTTTAGAGTCCGGAGAATTTGTTCTCTTGTCTGTTCTTCATCGTCAACGATTGCAATTTTTATCATAAGTTGAATTCACCTCGCCTTACATAATCAGTATCAGTATAACATACTTCGAACACGCATTCCTATCATGGCCATAAAATATATTGGTTTGGGACATAAAAAAACGAAAGGCTCCTGCAGGAGCCTTTCAGACTACGGACTTCACAAGTTTCCGTTGCTTTGTTGAGAGGTATCTTGTTTACTATTGAAAGTGACAAATTCATCCCACAATTTATCGAAATTAACAAACTCATAATACTTTTCATCAACACCGAAATAATGTCCCGGACAGAGTGTAACGACGTCTTTTTCTTGGAAATAAAGCTTATAGTAAGTAACTGCTCCACTTGATAATGCTTGATTTTTATCAACTTCATCACCAAGCTCAACTTGATTCAGCAAATGGACGAACTCTTTCTTTTCCTGATCAGACAATGTATAGGAATAATTTCCATCTTTTCCACCTGTTGTGCCAGAAAGTTCGATTTTATCAATTTCAGAAACATCTATAGTTCCAAACTCAATAGCAGAATTGATGGTATTCTTTTGACAGCCGGACAATAGAGTTACCGTAATCAGTATGAATGATAGGATCATTTTTGAAACTGTTTTTTTACAATTTGTTTTAAACATTTTTCTCCCCTTCTGCTAGTGTACTGTTTCATTGTTTTTTATTTTATCAAGTTCGGCAAAGTATTTTCGCCATTTTTCTTTGAATCAATTATAACATGAACAAGTTTGCTTTTCACTTGTTATATGATAAATAAACGAAAAAATACATGAGTATGATTTTTCGTTTCATACTCATGCATTTTTTCTTACTTACTACCAGATGGGGCATCTGGAGGAGCACTTCCCTGAGGTTTCTTCATGTCTGCGTCAGGCTGTCTGTTCCATGGTCCGCCTTGCATATCGCCGCCTTTCATGTCACCTCTTTCTCCACCATTGCCAGGCATTTCTCCCTGCGCGTTACTTCCATAAACCAGACTATTCATGGTAACGCTCTGTTCTTCTGTTCCGGCTGTTATAGTATAAGTCTCTCCCTGTTGGATTTCCGGGGTGCTTATGATAATGGAAGAATATTGTTTTTCTGCTGTCCAGCTGAGAAGTTCGGTACTACTACTGTCAAGGAGTGAAATCTCAGTATTACCTTCCTGTTCATCAATATTTACCATAATAACACCCTGCGTTGAAGAAGAATCAAAATTCTGTGCCATACCCAAGAAACCGGATGCTGCAAATATGCCACCGGTGATCTGGGCACTTCCATTGTAATCTAAGCTTCCATTTCCATCATTTGTAGGACCTGAAACATAAGTTTCTCCACCGGAAACTGTGATGTCTCCGTTGGAATCAATTCCGTCTCCGGAAGCATTTACATGAAGCATACCGCCAGAAATTTGAATATAAGCGCCTTCTGTGGCTGCAAACTGGTCATCTCTGCCCTGAAATCCTTCAGAACTACTACTATCATTTCCGCCGGCAGCATTTAATCCATCATCCGATGCCAATACTGTAATTTCACCGCCCGCAATGTCGATACTTAATCCTTCGATGCCCTCATAGCTTTGCGTAATGTCTATCTTTCCATCAGAAATAGTCACATTAGAAGCTGCATGAATTCCATCATCTCCTGCTGATATCGTATAAGTACCTCCAGCCAGATAAACGAACCCGGAACTGCTATCATCTTTATTTTGTGCATGGATACCATCTTTTCCTGATACAATCGTATAAGTACCATTGGCAATACGCACGCTGTCCTTTCCGGAAAGTCCATGACTGGCACTGGTGATCACATATGTTCCGCTTGTGAGAACAAGATCATCTTTGGATACAATTCCGTGTCCTTCCTGTGCTGTAACTGTAAGGGTTCCCTCTCCGTTTAGAGTCAGGTCTGATTTAGAAAATATAGCGGCATCGATATTATTTTCATCTATGGCAGTATAGGAACTTCCGTTATGCTCTAAGGTATTTTCAGTTCCAGAAGCCGTAGTAACAAATACCTTATCTGCCGAGCGGACATATAATGCAGCGGATTGATCGTTAGAGATGCTTACTCCGTTAAGAACAATCTGAACTTTGTCGGTATCTTCTGCTTCTACAATCACCATTCCGTCAGATAAAGAGCCTGAAAGAATATAGGTTCCTTCGTCTTTGATCGTTATGGTATTTTCCGTAATGGACACTGCATCGGACTCACAGCTGGAACTATTGTCAGCCAGAGAAATAGTGACGCTTTCGGATTCGTCATAGCCTACTTCTTTATCACGGTCTGAAAACATATCGGAAGCATCTGTTTCGGTAGCAGAAGAACTTGTCGTAGTAGATGATTCTGTAGTTTGCTGTGTAGTATTTCCAATCCTTGTGTTACAGCCGGATATCATCAAAGCCCCCATTGTAAGAAATAATAAAATTGTTTTTTTACGCATAGAAAATCGCCTCCTGAATTTCTATAATTCTCCGACTATAGTTTCCTGTCTGCACATTGTGATTTCCAGGTTGCCGTTTCTGCACCGAAGAGCGTCAATCAGTTCTTTTTCTGTTGCAGGATCTTTTAATGTCAAGTTGTAAGTCAGCTTAAACAAGCTTCCCATATTTGTAGTTTTAATCTGCAGAATTTCATAATCTGTTGTATATTTCTTTAAGATCTTGTCAAATACTCCGCTGTAGTCCAAATCTTCTGGTATCGTGATATGTAAAGTTTTGTAACGTGCTCCGTGCTTTCTCGTTCCAAAATCCAGACGATTATACAGAAGCATGATACTTCCAAGAATTGCAGCAGATAGTAAAGCATACGCGAGATATCCCATTCCAGCCACTAAACCGGAACACATGGCAAGAAAAATCGCTCCGATTTCTTTTGCAGACCCAGGAACTGAACGGAATCGGACGAGACTGAATGCTCCGGCAACAGCCACACCGGTTCCTACATTTCCATTGACCATCATGATCACTACACAAACCACTGCCGGAAGCAGCGCAAGTGTTGCTACAAAGCTTTTCGTATATTTTGTTCCATACATGTAAGTGCCGGCTAAGATCAGACCGATCACTAAGGCACATCCCACGCATAATAAGAAGTCCGAAATAGAAATCACACTGGTCATATTAGTATCAAAAATTCCCTGAAATAAAGTATTAGACATTGCTGTTTCCTCCTTGTAAAGATTCTGCAAGCATACGCTGATAAGCAGAACCGTATTTTGAAAATGATGTTTTGTATAAATGCTGTTTCGTAAGTACTTCGCTCATCCAGAGTGGAATTCCTCCGGAAGTTTTAATTTCCATCAGTGTCTGATCATTTCCCAGTAAAGAAAATCCATAGATTTCACTGCCAAGGGAAAAATCATTTCTCCGATACAGGATATTTTCATCAAAAGTTACACGAAAATCACTGCCGTCTAGAGAATAATAAGCTTCCCGTTCATAAGATAAAAATACAGATGGATGAAGATTTTCATAGTAATCGCGGAAATATTGAATTTCATTTCCAATCTGTGAATGAACCGGGAGTGGTTCTCCAGTCTGAAAACTGTCCATAACTTTCTCTTCCGGAAGCTGAAGTCTTCGCTTGTAGACAACTGATTTATATTTTTTCTTAATCTCTACAAATACCGGATCTGTTTTCTTTACGGGTTTATAACTCCGAATTCGTAGCTTTTCTTTGTATACCGGTTTTTCCAAAGAACGTCGGATCAGCCGAAATGTATCAGTATCAAAATAAATATTTCTTATGACGGTTCTTCCATAATCATCCAGCTTCATATAAGGCTCCATTGCCAGAAGAATCTGCTCTTTTTCCTGTCTGGTCAGCAGATATTTCAATTCATAACGCTTAAAAGTCATTTGATAAGCCATCGTTTTCCTCCTGTTTTTTATTTTACATACATAAGATACTCCCGTAACCTTAATTAAACTTAAAAAAAATGTAACTGTTCAGAGCCAAGCAAAATT